>PPYE01129931.1_pt1 | contig 68807 bp, 51 predicted proteins | sample 1559881 | NCBI WGS metagenome assembly PPYE01 (sample SAMN08240022, study PRJNA423297) | Human gut metagenome, whole genome shotgun sequencing project. | reverse complement strand
CGGCAGACCCCTTCGCGCCTAGCGTCCCCGACCCCGCCGCAGCACCCATCCCGGTGCCGCAGACCGTCTCGCGCGACGCGCTTGCCGGCATGGGCGGAGCCGCCGCGACCGGTGCCGCCGTGGGCCTAGGCGCCGCAGCCGGCATCGCCTCCAACATGGCGAGCACTCGCGCCCCGCAGCGCCCGCTCGCCCAGCTCGTCGATGTCGTGAGCGGCGAGAGCCATAGCATCACCTCCGCACAGGTGACCATCGGTCGCGAGCGCTCGGTTTCCGACATTGCCCTGCGCGACCCCAACGTGTCGCGTCGCCACGCCCAGCTCACCTTTACGGGCTCGGATTGGTCGATCGAGGACCTCAATTCCACCAACGGCACGCTCGTCAACAACCGCCGCATTACGCGCTGCCCGCTGCGCAACGGCGATCTGCTGACGTTTGGCCTGAGCACCTTTGAATTTAGGGGATAGTCGCTTATGAACATCGATATCGTCCTTTTTGCAGGCCGCATCGTCTTGGTCGCCCTGCTCTATATCTTCCTGTTCGCCGTCATGAAGACCGGCGTGGGACTTGTGCGCGGGCAGCGCCGCGACTCGGCTATCTGGACGATTGATGTGGACAAGGGTCCGCGCGGTATCCGCGGCATCCACGTAGACATGCTCGGCCCCGTCATCGTCGGTCGCTCGCCATCTTCGGACATCTGCATCAACGAACCGTTCGTCTCGGCCTCGCATGCGCGCTTTTCGCTGCAGGGCCCGGCGCTCATCATCGAGGACCTCAACTCGCTTAACGGCACGCTCGTCAACGGCCGCCAGCTCGTGGAGCCCGCGACGCTGCGTGAGGGCGACGAAGTCCAGATTGGCGACGTGGTCATGAAGGTGAACCGTCGATGATCGACGAGGAGAACAAGTCCGCAACTATGACCGAGGCACCGGCCGCCGCCACAGCTGCGCCGGCCCACGCCGCTCCGGCGGGCTCCGCACCCGTGGAGCCCGAGGACACCGTGTTCTCCCTGCCTCTTTCGCATGTAACGCATGATATTTCGGATCTCGCCGATAACGAGGACGAAGAAGATGCCGCAGCGGCACCCATCGGCGCACATGCTGCGGAACAGCCCACAGCGCCCGAAGCAACCCCGGCGCCGGCTCACTTTGCAGAGCCCGTCGCCACGGCAATCAACGAGAGCGCTGCGGTGTTTGCGGCACCCGAGCCCGCCGCGCCGGCGTTTCCCATGGCCCCGGCATCCGAGGTTGCGCCCGCGTCTACGCCGGCACCCGAGGCGGGGACATCCCCCGAGGACGGCCCTGCACCCAAGTCCCCGCAGCCTGCGCCCGCAAGCGAGTCCGATGCCGCGGCCGAGCCCGCCGCCCAGTCGCAAAGCACGCCCGCGCCGTCGCACTTTGCGACGCCCGAGCCTATAGACGTCAGCCCGCAAGACGACGAGTCGGCCGCCCGCGTGTCCGATGAGCCCGACTCCCCGGACACCGGCGATTCCGAATCAAATGACGAAACCGACACCGTCTCTCCCGGTGACACAGCCGAGATCGACGTTGCCGCCGTTGAGGCCAAGCTCAAAGACCCCGGCTCGACCATGAGCTTTGAGCCCCTGACCGAGGAGCGCATCGAGACCGACTCGACCTATGATGCCGGCACCACCACGCAACTCATGTGGGGCGCCCGCTCCGACGTTGGCTGCGTGCGCCCGCACAATGAGGATTCCTACCTGGTGCAGTCGCCGCTCTTTTGCGTATGCGACGGCATGGGTGGTCACGCTGCCGGCGAGGTGGCCTCTTCTATCGCTGTCGAGACCATCGCCAAGACAGCTCCTCAGTCTGCCGACGCCGCACGCTTGGCGGCAGCCGTCGAGGCCGCTAACGCCGCCGTAATCGAGGCCGCCTTGAATGGCCTGGGCAAGCCTGGCATGGGCTGCACAGCCACTTGCGCCTATATCGAAAACGACACGCTCGCCATCGCCCACGTGGGCGACTCGCGCGCCTACCTGCTCCACGAGGGCACGCTCATCCGCGTGACCCGCGACCACTCCTATGTGGAAGAACTCGTGGACGCCGGCGAGATTACGGCAGACGAGGCTCGCGTCCACCCCAACCGTTCGGTCATCACCCGCGCGCTGGGCTCGGACCCCGCTATGTATGCCGACCACTTCACTCTGCATATCGAGGAAGGCGACCGTCTGATCCTGTGCTCCGACGGCCTTTCGAGCATGATTCCCGATAGCGATATCGAGAACATCGCCACGCAGTCCTCAACCGCGCAAATCTGCGTCGATAACCTAGTGGACGCGGCGCTTGCCGCCGGCGGCCACGACAACGTGACCGTAGTAGTCGTTGACCTGGTTGACGATGGCGTCATGCGCGAGGCGCAACGCGTGCGTCGCCGCAACGTTGCTATCGCCGCCATCCTGGCCCTCGTCTTTGTGCTGGCAGCTGGCATCTGGGCCTACACGGGTGTCACCGGCTCGTACTACCTGGGTACCTACCAGGGCAATGTCGCCGTCTGGCGCGGCCTGCCCGGCAAGCCGCTCGGACTCAAGCTCCACTGGCTCGAAAGCGAAACCAGTATAAAGCTGTCCGACCTGCCCGAAGACACGCAAAACCGCCTCAAGGCGGGCATTCCGCAAACAAGTGTCGACGATGCGCAGGACACGATATCCAAGTACCGCCACCAGATCGACGAGGAGCAGACCCGCCAGGTGATCGACGCGCAAACGATTCGCGACAACACCGATCAGGGATCGACCTCCGAATCAGATTCCGAGAAAACCGCCGAACAGTCCGCCGAGGCCGAAGCCTCCGAAAAGAACTAGAAAGGGAGTGCCGCTTATGAGTCGCCGCAACACCGAACTGCTCTTGCTCATCGCCTCGGCGTTCCCCGTCATCCTGCTGTATGCGATGTACGTGCTCACCGCGGGCGCCGCTATCTCCTTTGAGACGCTCGCCGTGCCGATCGGCCTCTTTGCCGCCTTCGCCGCGGCACATATCGCCGTGCGCATCTTGGCGCCCGGTGCCGACCCCGCCATCCTACCCATCGTATTTATACTTTCGGGCATCGGCATCACGTTCGTGACACGCCTCGCCCCCGCTCTCGCCATCTCGCAGCTCATCATCCTGTTTGTCTCGGTGGCCCTGATGGTGGGAACGCTCGCGTTGGTTAAGAACCTCGATGTGGTCATGCGCTACAAGTACACCTTTGGCATCATCGGCATCATTCTGCTGATGCTGCCTATCTTTATCGGCACCACGATCTCGGGCTCCAAGCTGTGGATTCGCATCGCGGGCTTTACCATCCAGCCCGGCGAGTTCGCCAAGGTCTTTATCGTGCTGTTCCTGGCCGGGTACCTGGCCGAGAACCGCGAGCTGCTCTCCATCTCCAACCGCAAGATCCTGGGCTTTAAGATCCCTCGCCTGCGACTGCTGCTGCCGCTGTTTGCCGTGTGGGGTGTGTGCCTGCTCGTCGTCGTCTTCGAACGCGACCTGGGTTCGGCCGTGCTGTTCTACACCATCTTCTTGCTGATGCTCTACGTTGCCACGGGGCGCTTTTCGTATGTCGTTATCGGCCTTGCGCTCTTAGCCGTTGGAGCCGTGGGCGCCTACAAGTTTCTATCGCACGTTCAGGTGCGTTTCCAGGTTTGGCTCGATCCGTTTAAGGACGCCCAGGGCCAGGGCTACCAGATCGTCCAGTCGCTCTTCTCGCTTGCCGATGGCGGTCTGGTCGGTGTTGGCATCGGCAACGGCATGGCCAACAACATCCCTGTCGTCGAGTCCGACTTTATCTTCTCGGCTATCGGCGAGGAGATGGGCCTTTTGGGCGGCGGCGCCGTGCTCATCCTGTTTATGCTCTTTGCCGTTCGCGGCCTGACCACAGCTGCCCGCGCAAAGTCCGACCTCGCCGCCTTTAGTGCCACGGGCCTTACGGCCGCCATCAGCTTCCAGGCCTTCTTGATCGTTGGCGGCGTAACCCGCCTGATCCCGCTGACCGGCGTCACCCTGCCCTTTATGAGCCAGGGCGGCTCCTCTCTGCTGGCGAGCTTTATCATCGTCGCGCTCCTGCTGCGCGCCGGTGACGAGGCGACCGGACGCGAGGCCGAGCTTACCGGCACCGGCACCATGGCTGCCATCACCGATGATCAGGTCGCATCTGCCGCCGCCCCGACGGGCACGCTCTTTGCCACCTCGTCTTCCTACGGCAGCGGCAGCCATTCCGTCGGCTCGCGCATGCGCCGTCGCCTGCTTGACACGCCTGAATCCGGTGTACTCGGCCGCGTGGCGCTCGCCAACCGTCTAACCCGTGCGGTGCTCGCCTTTACGGCGCTGTTCGCCATCCTTATCGGCAACCTCACCTATGTCCAGGTCATTAAGGCCAAGGACTATCAGGACATGCCGACCAACAACCACACCATCGCCCGCTCCAAGTACATCCAGCGCGGTTCCATCATCACGTCCGACGGCGTGACGCTGGCCGAGTCGCTGCAGCAGAAGGACGGCACCTACGTACGCTCCTACCCCAACGGTAACCTGGCAGCGCACGTGGTTGGCTACGTGAGCCAGCAGTATGGCACCACCGCCATCGAGAGCGTCATGAACGACACGCTCACCGGCTCTAAGGATTACTCCAGCTGGAACAACGCCATCGCGTCGCTCGCGGGCCAGACCCAGCCGGGCAACACCGCCAAGCTCACCATCGACTCGCGCATCCAGACGGCTGCTGAGCAGGCGCTCAAGGGCTTTAAGGGCGCTGTAGTGGTCATCGACCCGCGTACCGGCGCGGTGCTCGCATGTGCCAGCTCGCCCACCTACGACAACACCAACATCGATGCCCTGCTGCAGACGGGCGGCGGCGAGGACGGCTCCATGTACAATCGCGCCATGGACGCGCTGTACACGCCAGGCTCAACGTTTAAGGTCGTTACGCTTTCCGCGGCACTCGAGACCGGCACCGCCAGCCTTACCAGCACCTACCAGGCGCCCGGCTCCATGGACATCGGCAACGCACCGGTCACCAACTATGCCAACGAGAGCTACGGCACCATCAGCCTGCAGCAGGCCTTTGCCGTGTCCTCCAACGTCGTCTTTGGCCAGGTGGCAAACGAAGTTGGCGCAAACACGCTCGTACAGTTTGCCAACGCCTTTGGCTACGGCCAAAAGCTCGGCCAGGACCTGACCTCCGCGGCCTCCATCATGGCCGACCCGTCGCTCATGACCGAGTGGGAGACCGCCTGGGCCGGCGCCGGCCAGCCTGTCGGCATGGACCACACGCCCGGCCCGCAGACCACCGTCATGCAGAACGCCGTGATTGCCGCCGCCATCGCTAACAGCGGCGTGGTCATGGACCCGTACTTTGTAGCCCAGGTACTCGCCCCGGACGGAACCGTGGTCAAGACCACGCAGTCCCGCTCGCTTGGTCAGGCCGTCAGCTCCGCCACGGCCGACCAGGTCAAGCAGGCCATGCTTGCCGTCGTCCAGTCCGGCACCGGCACCGATGCCCAGATCCCCGGCGTCAAGGTCGCCGGCAAGACCGGCTCGGCCGAGATCGGCGGCACCAACGTCAACTCGATGTTCGTTGGCTTTGCACCTTACGATTCACCCACGGTCGCCATCTCGGTGGCCTTGGAGGATTTCGACAAGCATGACGTCAAGGCCGCCAAGATTGCCGGTATCGTCCTGACCGCGGCGCTTGCCGCACAGGGAGCGTGATGCCCATGATCGAATCGGACACCCGAGACGCGCCGCGACCGAAGAGTTAGCGGCAACACGCCACACGGCCCCAGCGGCCACATCGTAGGTACTACACACATCGTTGAGCGAATAGTTATGTTAGGAGCAGGAATGGAACAGAGGGTCCTCGGGGGAAGATACCTCCTCAAGGATAAGGTGGGGACAGGCGGCATGGCGACCGTCTACCGTGCACAGGACCAGGTCCTCGACCGCACGGTTGCCGTCAAGATCATGCTGCCGCAGTATGCTGGCGACGCAACCTTCGCCGCACGCTTTAAGCAGGAGGCCCAGGCAGCAGCCGGTCTCTCCTCCCCCTATATCGTGGGCGTCTACGATTGGGGCAAGGACGGCGACACCTATTACATCGTCATGGAGTACCTGCGCGGTACCGACCTTAAAAGCGGGATCAAGAGCCACGGCGCCCTCGACCCCAAGAAGGTCGCCCAGATCGGCTCGCAGATCAGCTCCGCGCTTTCGGTCGCCCACAAGCACGAGATCATCCACCGCGACATTAAGCCGCAGAACATCATGGTGCTGCCCGACGGCAACATCAAGGTGATGGACTTTGGCATCGCGCGCGCCAAGAACAGCCACCTCACGCAAGACAACAACGTGCTGGGAACCGCCCACTACGTCAGCCCCGAGCAGACCCGCGGTCAGGACCTCGGCCCCACCTCGGATATCTACTCGCTGGGCGTCGTGATGTACGAGTGCGCCACCGGCCGCGTGCCCTTTGACGGTGATGACGCCATCTCGGTCGCACTCAAGCAGGTCAACGAGCTGCCTATTCCGCCGAGCAAGATCAACTCCGGTGTCGACGCCGACCTCGAGCGCATCATCCTCAAGTGCATGGAGAAGGACCCGGCAAACCGCTTCCAGACCGCCGACGAGCTGCGTCAGGTGCTCAACAGCTACCTGTCGGGCCGTGCCGTCAACATCTCGGAGCCCACACGCATCATCGGTGCCCCCGGTGAACTGGGCGCCACCAAGACTCGCGAGCTTTCCGATCAGACGCGCGCCATGGTGCGTCCCGTCTCGGGCGTGAGCGGCCAGAATACCGCCCGTAGCTCGGTTTCGGGCTCAACCGGCTCCTACGAGGTTGAAAAGCCCAAATCCAACAAGAACAAGATCATCGCCGCCGTGGTGGCAGCCGTTGCCGTCATCGGCATCGTGGTGGCCTTTGCCACAGGACTCTTTGGCGGCGAGCAGGTCACCGTGCCCGATGTGCTGGGAAAGGACCAGCAGACTGCCGTCGAGCTGATCAAGAAAGCCGGCCTCGAGGTCGGCACCATCGACCAAAGCTACAACGACGATATCGACGAGGGCAAAGTCGCCGAGCAGACGCCCAACGGCAATACCAAGAAGGCCAAGGACACCAAGGTGAACCTGGTAATCTCCAAGGGCCCCAAGCCCTCCGAGAAGGTTAAGGTTCCCCAGCTTGTCGGCCTGACCAAGGACCAGGCAGAAGCCGCGCTGGCAAGCGTTGGCCTGAAGGGCAACGCCTCCGAGGAGGCCAACGAGGCCGATGAGGGCCAGGTCTTTGAGCAGAGCACCGAAGCCGGTAAGGAAGTCGAGAAGGGCACGACCATCTCGTACAAGGTCTCCAGCGGCCCGGATACTACGTCCGTCCCCGATCTGACCGACATGACCGAGGCCCAGGCGCGCAACGCCCTCGATATGGCAGGCTTTGGCGTCGACGTGAGCTACCAGGAGAACGATTCGGTTACCGAGGGCACCGTGATTAGCTGGAACCCCAGCGGCAAGCAGAAGCCTGGCGCCACGATTACCGTCGTCATTGCCAAGAAGTCCGGCAAGGCCACCGTCCCGAGCAACCTGTACGGCAAGAGCATTTCCGCCGCCGTTACCGCGCTCAACAACGCCGGTTTCTATAACATTGGCTTCTGTGACCAGAACGGCAATCCCGTGAGCGGTAACGAGGATGCCACCGTTACGGGTATCTCCCCCACGGGCAAGCAGCCCACCGACAGCACGATTACGCTGACGGTCGCACTTTCTGGCTCGGGTTCGGGCTCTGGCTCGGGTTCGGGCTCTGGCTCGGGCACGAGCACGGGCGACGATTCCGGTACGACCAACTAGTCGCCACCCCACCGCTCATTACGGCTCTCGCCGCAAACATATTCGCTCACAGGCGCCCGCTTGCTCCCCCAGTAAGCGGGCGCTTCGTTTTTGACATGGCATGAAACAGAAGAGCCCGGCACCGTGGCGGTGTACCGGGCTCGATCAATCTCTGGTGCCCCCCGGGCGGATTCGAACCGTCGACACCCGCTTTAGGAGATATGATTTAATGCTACCCCCTACTATTCATCAAGCATCATTGAACACCATATAACCGCAGATAGACATAGCAGTTTGTGTCTTTTAGCTCCGGTAGCTGCGCCTACGCTTTGACAAACATATTACCAACAGCTTTAGCTAAACTGCACTCAATGAATTGTTGAAAGCTATTCAAAGAAACGGGGTGCAAAGATGTCAGAACAGCCACTCATTAGCGGAAGAGGCACGTGTTGGAAAGACAAGAGGTCGCCTAACACCTACCGCTATTATTTCTCACTTGGGATCAAGGACCCTAAGACGGGGCGCTATAAGCGATCCCCAACTTATACGGTTCACTGCAAGACTAAGACAGAAGCAAAGGCTGCAATGCGAGCCAAGCCGGCTGAAATCAACTCCTCTGGCACGATCTCTAAAACCAAAACGCCCAATTTGCTTGCGTCCTACTGCTGGGTCTTTCATGAAAATAGGGACACCGAGCGCAACGCGTTGCGCTGAGTCCTGAGAGTGTTGCAATGAAAATGAGAATCAAGGCTTCGATAGCAGGATGACAACGCGGGCACAATTTGATTTTTGAAATATGGACGAATTCCTCGTCAGGAGGGTAAAATGATGCCGACGGCAGCCCAAGTTGTGATGAGCTGGGCAGAGACGTTGCTTAACGAAGTTAGGTCATCGTCTTAGCGACGGTGGCCTTTCTTTTTGGGCTTCGAACCCTGCTTGAGTGCCTTGGAAAGGCCGACAAGGGCCGTGAGGAGCGAGACCATAGCGGTCAGGAGCTTCACGGGCTCGGTGAAATCGGTCTGGGCATCACCTCCCATCGGATGGAGGGCTCTGCCCGGCACGAGGGCTGCCGACAGCGAGGACAATTTTATCAGAGTGGTTGGCACTCTCCGATCAATTCACGCTCCTCACCCTCGCGAAGAGTGCGGGCATGGCAGAATCGGCGCTAAACGGCAGTGCGTTAGGGCACCGACGACGAGCTTTCCTAAACTAGCAAGGCGTGTCGCCGTTGCGGTACCGAGCTCGATAAATCTCTGGTGCCCCGGGCGGATTCGAAAACTCCCCCCGCGGGGAAATTGGTGACGCGGGTGTCGACGGTCCGAATTGGCCGAGCGCGACATGGCCTGCAAGGGACAGACCGAGCGCTCGGAGAGCGCCCGCGTGCGCGTCGCGGTTGCCCGCCTGGAGCGAACCGGTTGGCCAGGCAACGCGAGCCCAGGCAGGTGAGCGCCAGTTGAGCCGACGCCAAGAAGACGCGATCGATGGGGAGCATCGCACGACGGCGCTCGGCGACCCGGCGCGAGAGGCCCCGCCCGGCGACCACGGCGGAGCGATGGCGACTACTGGGAGCCATCGAACGAAGCCGTTCGGCGGGCGGGGCCGGCGTGAGCGGAGGCAGACGAAACGCGACCCTGGGGAGCGTTGCCAGGGAGCCGCAGCAAGAGCGACGCGTGGCCGATTGCTACGCAATAACCCCGAATCGCTACCGTTCGATAATTCCGATTGGAAGTAGTTTTCCTTTGCTCTATAGCCGGAGGTTAAACTGTTGAGTGTCTTTGTCGCGATTCAATTCGCACCAGCTCGTTATCGAAGGATTTCACACGGCCAGGAAAGAAGCCGCACTCGATCTTTGGGTTGCCGACAGGCTCACCGAGTGTGATATTGAGTTCACATCACAGGGGAGCAGCATCAAAGAAATCGACACCGCCCTCAAGGACGCATCCAAGCGCGGAACGGGAAACGCTGGCTATCCTGAATACGTTTCGAAAATTGGCCGCTTTGTTCTTGTCATCGAAGATAAGGCGAGCCAAAGCCGACATGAAAAGCTAACAGATTCTGGCATCCTCGACATGAGCACCGAGGCCGTTACCGATTATGCCGTCAACGGTGCCTATCACTACGCCTCGCACATCGCAAAGAAGAGCCCTTTCACTGAGGTCTTCGCCGTTGGGGTTTCAGGGGACTCCAAGCATCACACCATATCTCCCGTGTTCGTGAATGATCGAGAAGGCTACAAGAGGCTCCCAGACCTCGAATCGTTCACTTGGCTCTCACCGAGCAACATCGTTGAATACTGCACACGGTATGTTCTTGACGAACCAACCGACGTCGAGAAGACCACCGAACAAATTCTCAAAGATGCGGCAGAGCTCCACGAATATCTTCGCACCTACGGCTCCATCAAGGACCAAGATAAAGCCCTCGTAGTGGCTGGCATCCTTCTCGCTCTGGATGAAATCGAATACGGCGGGTTCTCAATCGACTCCCTTACCGGCGACCAGACCGAGGGCATGCGCGACGGCGACAAGCTGATGAACGCCATTCGCGGAAGACTCACGCGCTCCAACGTCGGACCAGATGTAAAGAAAAACAAGCTTCTTGCTGAGTTCGGCATTATTCAAACAAGCTTCCACTTGAACGAAGTCAACGATACCCTCGGGATGACCCCGTTGCACTACTATACCAACTTCCTTAACGAGCACGTTTTCAAGAGCATCAAGTACCAGAATACTTCAGAAGACTTCATAGGTCGCTTTTACGGCGAGTTCATGAGCTATTCCGGCGGGGACGGCCAAACGCTCGGCATCGTGCTCACGCCAAAGCACATCTGCGACCTTATGTGTGAGCTCGTAGATGTTAAGCCTTCGGATACGGTGCTTGACCCAACATGCGGAACGGCGGGATTTCTCATCGCCGCCATGCATCGCATGCTTTCTTCTGCAACCAGCGGGCAGGAACGCAAAGACATTAAGAAAACGCGCCTTCACGGCATTGAGCTCCAAAGCAACATGTTTGCAGTCGCGGCTGCAAACATGATTCTTAGGCGCGACGGAAACAGCAACCTTGAATGCTGCGATTTCCTCAAGCAGAATCCGGCCCAAATACAGCTCAAAGGGTCAACGGTCGGGCTGATGAATCCTCCTTATAGCCAGGGAACCAAAGCGGATCCAAGCCAATACGAGCTATCTTTTGTGGAACGTCTTCTCGACTCTTTCACAATAGGTGCGAGAGCGGCGGTCATCGTTCCGCAATCATCAATGACAGGAAAGAGCAAAGCCGAGAAGGAGTTCAAGGTCTCCATCCTCAAGCATCACACCCTCGAAGGCGTTATTACGTGCAACACCGATACATTCTATGGGGTCGGGACTAATCCCGTCATAGCTGTATTTACCGCTGGTGAGCCTCATGATCCTGATAAAGAGTGCCGATTTATCGATTTCAGAGACGACGGCTACGAGGTGCGTGCACATGTCGGCCTCGTCGAAGGCGACTCTGCAAAGGACAAGAGGCAACATCTTCTAGACGTCTGGAACGGCCACGAAGACGCCCCCTCGAGGTTTTGTGTCCGTTCGTCCGTCGAGGCCGACGACGAGTGGCTTCACAGCTTCTATTACTTCAACGACGAGATACCTTCCGAAGAGGATTTCGAGAAGGCAATAGCCGATTATCTAACATTCCAGCTAGACATGGTTTCTCATGGTCGTAGCCATCTCTTCGAGGAGGGCCCCGATGCTTGATTTGAATAACAGGGATTGGGCACCCTTTAAAATCTCGGATTTATTTCAACCGGCTCGCGGCACCGAAAAAAACATGACCTCTCTTCAGGTCGGAGACGTTCCACTTATTTCCGCTCGCAACTGCGACAACGGCGTAAAGGCTTTTGTCTCTATCCCAAACGAAAGACTTCACCGTGGCCACGCCATCACTCTAAACAATGACGGCGATGGCGGGGCGGGTCTCGCATACTACCAACCAATGGAGTTCGCTCTCGACACCCACGTAACGGACTTAAGGCCAAGAGACTCAAGCGGAAACCTCTCAAGATATGCCATGCAATTCGTGGCCGCATCCATTTCTAAACAGCGAACGCTATTCGGCCACGGAAGGTCAATCAGCCTAAAACGGCTCAATTTGCTACGAGTAATGCTTCCCATCGATGAGTCCAGCAATCCCGATTGGCAATTCATGGAGGACTACATTCGCGAGTGCGAGGCGATTCAGATCGAACACTGCTGCGAATTCCTAATGAAGTGCACCTCCGACATCGAGAGAGAGTAATCGACTTCGAACTCAACTCTTCCTCCTTGTTCAAAAGAAATTGGGAGGCATACCCAATCAACCAGATATTCGACATTCACTCTGGAAAGCGCCTAGAATCCCGAAACCGAAAGCCCGGAAGACGCCCATTCATCGGAGCGCTCGACAACAGCAACGGTATCGCCGGTTTTGTAGCCGATAGAAACTCATCACTCGACAGCAATGTCCTCGGCGTGAACTACAACGGCAACGGAGTTTGCCTTGGGTTCTATCACCCGTATGAATGCATCTTCTCTGATGACGTCAAACGCTTTCATCTCAAGAACAATGAGGGCAATGAGTTTATTTATCTATTCCTAAAGGTCGCAATCCAGCAACAAAAGAGCAAGTATGGCTATCTCTACAAGTTCAACGCCACAAGGATGGCAAGACAGTCGATTATGCTCCCCTCCACAAACAGCGGTGAGCCCGACTTCGTCTTCATGGAAGCAGTCGGATGGGCAATTACCCTTAGACTACTTAAAAGGCAAATGGACTATATAAATAACTCGTCTTCCTAGCAGAAAGACGAGTTTTCAACGGCGCCTGCGCCGTAAGGCCCTCCGTGCAATCCTAAGACGTCGGAGGCTGTTGAAAACTCGCCCATCTCACAGCAACGTCAACCTAGGTTTTCAACGCTTTCCATAACCAAAGGGCCCTACATCCAGCCCGCAGGCTGTGGGAAGGGTTGAAAACCAGCCCTGAGGATAAAATATGAAGTTGAGATGATTTCACCATAGAAAGAACTTTCGCCCCTAGCTCACCTCTCAATCGAGTTTTGCCCCTATTCATACAAAAACAGGCCAGACGATTTACACCGTCTGGCCTGCGATTTCTCTGGTGCCCCCGGGCGGATTCGAACCGTCGACACCCGCTTTAGGAGAGCGGTGCTCTATCCCCTGAGCTACGGAGGCATGTTGTATTAGTGTAGCAGATTTGCGCCACTACCATGCAGCGCATAGCCGCTCTTCGAGATAGTCATCTGCGACGTTCTTTAATGACTAGTCGTTTAGGAACGTCGCAGATGACTACCCAACGACTAGTTGCCTTTGTGGAAAAGGTTTTTGATGACGGAGGGGATGCTCTTGGCGCCCTTGACCGTCACATCGATAAAGTCGGGCGAACGCACGAGCTTATCCTCGTCAACGTACTTGCGGACCGCGCGAAGCGTCTCTTTGTCGTCGCGCGTCGAAAACGTAAAGTGACCGTTGTCCTTGGTGAAGATGGCAAAACGCGTAATCTTCTTGGTGCCGCGCAAAACCTCGGCGGCAATATAGTCGACCTCGTCCCACGGGATTTGAATAAAATCCTCGGGATTACGCTCGTTATAGTACTCGAACGCCTTATTGCCCACCATTACGTTACCGTGACTGGTAAGCCCCATCAGGCAGGTTGCCGGCGTTGCCAGATCGACCGTGCTGTTCTGAGATTGCGCCATGCGCGCCTCGCCCTCCAAATAAAACAATCGGACCGCATCCAGTGTACTCACCGGGTGCGGTCCGTTTCAATGGCTCAAAAGCCCTTGCCTAGCAATTCTCGGTCTTAAGCCGAAACGTGCTTACATGAAGCCGCAGACGCGACCGATGATGCCAACGGCGAAGAGAGCCAGGATGATGACGATCGGGCTGACCTTCTTCTTGAGGAGCTTGCAGACCAGCAGGGTCAGGCACACGGCAGCAAGGCCGGGGATGAGCTGATCGAGGTTGGCCTGAAGCGTGGTGACCTTCACCTGATCAAGCGCGCTAGCACCGATGGAGTTATACATCGTCAGTGCTTCCTTGACACCCTCAGAACCGGAGGGCAGGTTAGCCCAGTCGATAAAGGCACCAGCAGACTGCGTGACCTTGGAGACGACCGGGGTGAAGGAGATGGACACCCAGCGCTCGACCAGGGCGCCGATGATGAACATACCCAGGATGGAAGCACCCTCGGTGACCTTGCCCATCAGACCGCCGGAGAGGTCCTTGGCGATGGAGGAGCCGACCTTGTAGCCAAACTCCTGCGTGTACCACAGGAAAGCGTAGCGGATGATGTTCCATGCGAAGAAGAACAGCAGCGGACCGGCAATGCTGCCGGACAGGGCCATGGAAGCGCCCAGAGCGCCCAGAATCGGGCGAAGGGTGAACCAGAAGGCGGGGTCGCCGACGCCGGCGAGCGGGCCCATCATACCGATCTTGACGCCCTGAATGGCGACGTCGTCAATCGGAGCACCGTTGGCGCGCTCCTCCTCGAGAGCGAGGGTAACGCCAATGACGGGCGCGGAAACATAGGGGTGGGTGTTATAGAACTCCAGGTGGCGCTTAAGAGCGGCAATCTGGTCATCCTTGCTGGTATAGAGCTTCTTGATCGCAGGGATCATTGCGAAGCACCAGCCGCCGTTCTGCATACGCTCGTAGTTCCACGAGCCCTGAAGGAACTGATGACGGAAGCAAACCTTCTTACGGTCAGCCTTGGTGAGCTGAATCTTGTTCTCTGCCATATGTATCACTCCCCTCCTACTCGTAATCGTTCAGAATGTCGCCGAGCGGGTCGCCGGAGCCACCGCTCATGCCGCCACCCTGCTTGGCCAGATCCTTAAGGCCAAGGTAGATGAGGGCAAGGGAGATGCCGATGAGGCCAAGGGCGATCAGCGTGAGCTGAGGGATGGCGGCAAGGACAAAGCCGAGGATGAAGAACGGCCAGGTCTCCTTGGTGGCCATCATGTTGATGACCATGGCGTAACCGACGGAAGCGACCATGCCGCCGCCGACAGCCATACCGCCGGACAGCCAGTCGGGCATAGCGTTAAGCGCGTTGGTAACAGCCTCGGCCGGGATGATGCACAGAAGCACTGCCGGGATGGCGATACGAAGGCCCTGCATGAGGATGGCAGCGTACTGCCAGCGCTCGATGCCGGCGAAGTCGCCCTTCTCGGCGCAACCGTCCATGGCGTGAGCGATAGCGGTAGCCAGGGTACGGCAGATCATGGTCAGGAACAGACCAGCGACCGACAGCGGGACGGCGACGGCGATAGCGGCGGTAACGGCCTTGGCAGAATCGGTGGCGCCACCGTTGAGGGCGAGCACCATGATGATCGAAGAAGCGACCGAGGCCAGAGCGGCGTCAGGCGCGACAGCGGCGCCGACGTTAGCCCAACCAAGGGCCATCATCTGGAGCGAACCGCCCAGGAGGATGCCCTCCTGAAGGTGACCGGTTACGAGACCGATAAGCGTACATGCCACGAGCGGCTGATGGAACTGGAACTCATCCAGAATGCCTTCCATACCGGCAAGCAACGCGACAATCGCAACAAGCAGAATAGTGATTGCAGACATGTATCGGACCCTCCTTTACTATGCTTGAGCGGCCAGTTCGGCCTTAGCTTTCTTCAACATGGCGTCGAGATCCTCGGAGGAATCCGAAGGAACCTTGCGGACCTCGAACTTGACGCCCTTGGCCTTGAGGGCCTCGAGAGTCTTAACGTCGTCATCGCCCATAGCGACGGCGTTGGTGACGACGACCTTGCCCTTGGAGTGCGCCATGGAACCGATGTTGACTTCCTTGATGTCGACGCCGGCCTCGATGGCCTTGAGGAGATCCTGCGGGTTCTCGAAGAGCAGCATGGCCTTGGTGTCACCAAAGCGCGTGTCCTTGACGACCTCGGCCATCTTCTTGATGGGCACGACGTTGGCATGGACTCCCGGAGGGGCAGCCTGCTCGATCATGGTCTTGCGGAGCTCGTCGTGAGCAACGCCGTCAGAAACCACGATGATGCGGTTGGGGTTGATCTGCTTGGTCCACGTGGTGGCCACCTGGCCATGAAGCAGACGGGTGTCGATACGGACGTGGGCGATCTTGATGTGCCCATCGCCGATGACCGTTCCCGGAGGGATGGCGCCTGCAGGAGCAGCGGCGGCCGCAGCCGGCTTCTTCTCCTCGGGCTCCAGAGACTCGGGCTTGACGCGCACGCCAGCCTTAGCCTCAGTCACGAGATGTTTTGCGATCGCATGTGCAGTGTTCTTTGCGTCAAAGCGCTGCGAATATGCCTCGATGAGCATAGGCAGGTTGACACCGGTGACGATAGCCCAGGAATCGTGACCCTCGATGAGCCCGCTGATCTGGTTGAACGGCGTGCCGCCCCACAGATCAACGAGGAAGAGCACCTGCTCCTGGTCCTCGAAGGAAGCGATTGCTTCCTCGACCTTGGCACGGAAGTCGTCGGGGCCCATACTCGGCTCGAGCGAGACCACGGCAACAGACGGCTGATCGCCAAAGACCATCGAGCCCGTCTGCTTGATTCCGGCTGCCAAGTCCCCATGGCTAGCAAGAACAATACTTACCATCACATAACCTCCTTTTTGTCTACGTATTTCCTACACGACATGAACGAAGTATACCTGTTTGGATTGTGGAATTATAGCTGAATTCGCAAAAGGTTGGATTATTTGTTTAAACGTCTAGGTTTGTTACAAGTTGATTACGTTGCTATTTTTCAACTCATTTCCCGCTAAAGCGTCGCTCATCAAGTCATGTATTTTATAGATACAAGCATGCTGTTCATTGATACCGATTTTAAGCAAGTGAGAATGCACTTGTACTGCCGCTATTTTGTTTAAACAGACATAACTTGACTATTAGCGTGACTTATGCTCTAGCGCAAGTAGTCATTGGGGACGTTCTTAAACGACTAGGGGCTAGACGATGTGGAGAGGGTTGGCGGCGTCGACGGCATCGGGGGCGTCGGAGAGACCGTCAGGGGCAGCGTCTGCCGGGTCCTCGTCGGGGGTCTCGATCTGCTTGATCATGACCTCCTGGCCCTGCACCAGGTATGTCTCGCCGCTGCCGCAATAAGGGCAGGTCTTGCCGTGCTCGACCGTCGCGTAGTCGCAGCCGCACGCCTCGCAATGCGTCACGGCGTTGACGGTCTCCACGATAAGCTCCGCGCCCTCGGTGATAGGCTTTTTATCTGCCGCCCAGCGCCAAGCGTCGAGCAGCAAGTCGGGAACGACGCCCGAGACCTCGCCCAGCAGCAACGTCACGCTCGAAACGCGACGCACGCCATGAGCGCGCGCCACATTCTCGACATCGCGAATGATGTGGTAAACGATTCCGAGCTCGTGCACTTTTAATTCCTTCCGCCGTTCTAACGAACGGCGGTCGGCTTGACGCTGCGCGAGTCCCAGACGGGCGATCTGCCTTTCAATCGTCGGGCATGGGCAAAAGCCCTATGCCCTCCTCTTTCAAGGCACCTCGCCACGCCTGGGACCCGCTCGCTGTCCAACCGCCCTCTGCGCCGTTCACTTACTTGTTAGATCTCTTACTTCTTCCCAAATTTGATTTTAATTGCACGCTTCAAAGCATACTTGCCGAGACTTGGGAGTTTTTGCTCGTATTTGACCATCGTGGAGCACTCGGGGCGGTCGCGATCCAGATGGATGGCGTCGAACGCGCACTTGGTGGTGCACAGGCCGCAGCCAATGCACTTGTTGGGGTCGACGATCGAGGCACCGCAACCCAGGCAACGGGCGGTCTCGGCGCGCACCTGCTCTTCGGTAAAGGTCTCGACGTACTCGCTAAACGGCGCGGCCTTCTCGCGCTCGCGGTTCACGTGGGCAACCTCGCGGCTCGCGTTGTCGTAGCTCTCGAGCACGACATCGTCGCGGTCGAGCGCGGTGTAGCGGCGCTGGTTGCGGCCAATGGTGAGCGTGGAACCCGGCTGCACAAAGCGATGGATGGACACCGCGGCCTCGTGACCGGCGGCGATGGCGTCGATGGCAAAGCTGGGGCCAGTGTAGACGTCACCACCCACAAAGATGTCGGGTTCGGCGGTCTGGTAGGTCTGGGGATCGGCAAGAGCACCCTGGCCACGGCCAAGCTCCACCTTGGAGCCAGCCAGCAGGTCGCCCCACACAATGGACTGGCCGATGGACATGACCACGCGGTCGGCATCGACACGGCGCAGATCGTTCTCGTCGTACTCGGGCGCAAAACGGCCCTCGTCGTCAAAGACACGCGTGCAGCGCTTGAAGGTGATACCACACACACGGCCGGTCTCGTCCAGATGGACCTCCTTGGGGCCCCAACCGCAGCTGATGTGCGCGCCGTCCTCAACGGCCTCGCGACGCTCCTCCTCGCTGGCGGGCATCTGGGCCTCGCTCTCCAGGCAGAACATCTCAACGTGCTCAGAGCCCAGGCGGCAGGCGTTGCGGGCCACGTCGATGGCCACGTTGCCGCCGCCCACCACGATAGTGCGGCCGGGCAGCGCGTCGATCTTGCCGCTGTTGACCTTGCGCAAGAAGTCGACGGCCACGGTCACGTCCTCGGCGTCCTCGCCCGGAATACCGGCAAGGCGGCCGCCCTGGCAGCCGATGGCAACATAAAAGGCCTTAAAGCCCTGCTCGCGCAGCTCGTCGAGCGTCACATCGCGACCGACTTCCACGCCATAGCGGAACTCGGCACCCATCAGGCGAATGATCTCGACCTCGGCCTCGATAACGTCCTTCTGCAGCTTAAAGCTGGGAATACCGTAGGTGAGCATGCCGCCCGGGCGCTCGTTCTTCTCGAATACGACGGGCTTATAGCCCTTCTCAGCCAGGTAGAAAGCGCAGGACAGACCGGCCGGGCCGGCACCGATAATGGCGATCTTCTGGTCGAAGCCGCCAGCGCGCGTCGGCGTCACCACGGGCGGGACGTAGCGGGTCGCGGCATCCAGATCGCGCTGGGCGATGAACTTCTTGACCTCGTCGATGGCCACGGCGGCGTCCACACGGCCGCGGGTGCAGGCATCCTCGCAGCGGCGATTGCACACACGGCCGCAGATGGCGGGCAGCGGGTTCTCGCGCTTGATGAGCGCCAGCGCCTCGTCATAGCGACCCTGAGCCGCGAGCTTCAGATAGCCCTGAACGGCAACGTGCGCGGGGCAGGCCGTCTTGCAGGGAGCGGTGCCGGACTCATGCGTCTCGATGCGGTTGTCGTTGCGGTAGTTAGGCGACCACTTGGTGTGGTCCCACTTGGTGGCGTCGGGCAGCTCCTGGCGCGGATACTCGGGCACGCGACCGCCCGCCTTTTTGCTGCAGAGCTTTTGGCCGAGCTTGGCGGCGCCGGCCGGGCACACCTCAACGCAGCGACCGCAGGCCACGCACTTGTCCTTCTCGACCTTGGCGACATAGGCCGAGCGCGACAGGTTGGGCGTGTTGAACAGCTGCGAGGTGCGCAGGGCATAGCACACGTTGACGTTGCAGTTGCAGATGGCGAAGATCTTGTTCTCGCCGTCGATGTTGGTGATCTGGTGCACAAAGCCGTTGTCCTCGGCCTGGCGCAGGATGTCGTAGACCTCCTCGCGCGTCACATAATGGCCGCGGTCGGTCTCGACCACATAGTCGGCCATATCGCCCACGGCAATGCACCAATCGGCCGGGTCATCGGCGCAGCCCTCACCCATCACGCGACGGCTCGCGCGGCAGCTGCAGGTGCTAGCGGCATATTTGCCATCGTATTTGTCGAGCCAATGCTCAATATGCTCGATCGGCACCGAGGTGCTCGCGGCGTCGATGGCCTTCTCGACCGGAATGACATGCATGCCGATGCCGGCACCACCGGGCGGCACCATCGGCGTGGCCTTGGACAGCGGTCCCTTGGACGCCTGCTCAAAGAACTTGGCGTAGACCGGATGCTCCTCGAGCTGGCTCACGCGCATGTTGAGGAACTCGGCAGAACCCGGCACCAGCATGGGCAGCACCCACTGCTTGGCGCGCTCGGGGTTTTCCCAGTTGTACTCGAGCAGACCCGTGTAGCTCATGTCGTCGAGCATCTTCTCGATATCGGCTTCGGGCATGCCGGTGAGCTTGACCATCTCGGGCAGCGTATAGGGACGGCGCATCTTCATCTTGCAGAGCACTTCGGCTTGCTCGTCGGTCGCGGCCTCGGCAAACGACCAGTACTCGTAGCCCAGCAGCTCGTCGCGATGCAGCAGGCGGTTGGTGCAGTGTTCGCACAGCTTGACGATTGCCTCGCGCGGATGCTCCGGCAGCGGCGGCACGAACTCCGAGCCGATATCGGGCTCGGTGTAGCTAATTCCCGGTCCGTTGAGAATCATGGTTGTCCCTTCTCTTGCCACAGCCCGGCAAGACCGCGGCACCCCTCTTTTTTGCAGGCCGGGCATGCCCCCATGCCGTTCACCCGCCATTGTTGACATTGTGTCAAAAATAGTATTGACGAACCGTCAACAATATTCAAGACTGTTAGGCGAACGGTCAGGCAAAAGAGGATGAAAGGCGGCAAAACATGGGCAGCAACACAGCAGATACCTCTGTGGCCGACGCCGTCCCCGCGCCCGACAGCGCGGCAAAGCGCCTGACGGGCGACGAACGCCGTCGCGAGATCCTCGATGCCGTGCGCACCGTAAGCTCCGAGCTGGGCGTGTCCCACCTATCGGTATCGGCCGTGACCAAGCGAGCCGGCTGCACGCGTTCATTGTTCTACCACTACTTCGCCGACATGGACGCCGCCGTCACCGCTGTTATGGACGAGGCGATCGACGGCTTTATCTCCGAGCTCGAGCAGTGGAACGCCAGCCGCACCGTCGGCGATATCGAGGGCGCGCTCGACACCGTCGCCCCGCTCTTTAAGCGTCTGGTCGCCAGCGGCCACGAACTGCCGAGTACGCTCACCTCAAGCAGCGGCGCGCTCTACGGCGGCTTTTTGCACAACGTGGTCCAGCGTGTGGCGCAGTATATCTGCGACACCACCGTGGTGGATTTTGTCGCCCATCATGAGCTACGCATCGACCATGTCTACGAGACGTTCTACACCCTCATCATGGGGTTGTTGATGTATATCCGCACGCACCCCGATGTGCCCGACGAGACAGTCAAGGAAATCATCGCCTCGACACTCCACATCGAGGGCTATACCGCCAAGTATCCGGAGCGCAAGCCCCAGAACTGACGACATTTGGCCAAACTGCCCGCGATCAGAAGAGGGGCCGCGGGCGTGTGAAAGGAGAGCAGCATGCTGTTCGATGTTTGGGGTAGCGATACCCTTATCCACTGGGCCGGATGGGCCATGGTCTTTATTGGCCTCATCGTGCTCAACGAGGTCGGCCGCCGCACCAAGCTGGGCGCGGCAATCATCTTTGGCGTGGCTCCGCTGGCCATGACCATCTACTGCGTCGCCATCGCCATCGGCGTTTCGCAGGGTGCCGAGTGGGCGCTCACCAACCCCACCCATGTGTACCAGAACAGCTGGTTCCACTACGCCAAGGTATACGCGGCGCTGGCCGGTTGCTGGGGCTTCATTGCCATTAAGTACCAGTGGGGCAAGATCGGCAAGGCGCATTGGTTCCGCGCGTGGCCGTTTGTGATCGTCGCCATCAACATCATGATCGCCGTCGTGTCCGACTTCGAGAGCGCATATCACTTCTTTGTCCTGGGCGAGTCCACTTGGGTCACCTCCGAAGGTGCTACGCAGCTGGCCGGCTGGAACAACGTGTTCAACGGCATCGCCGGAATCATCAACATCTTCTGCATGACCGGTTGGTGGAGCGTCTACGCCTCCGAGGACAAGACCGACATGCTGTGGCCCGACATGACCTGGGTCTACATCATCGCCTACGACATCTGGAACTTCTGCTACACCTACAACTGCCTGCCCACCCACTCCTGGTTCTGCGGATTTGCGCTGCTGCTGGCGCCCACCGTCGCCGCCTTTATCTGGAACAAGGGCGGCTGGATCCAGAACCGCGCCTTTACGCTGGCCATTTGGTGCATGTTTGCCCAGGTGTTCCCGTACTTCCAGGAGGAGTCTATCTTTGTGACCCACTCCACGCTCGACCCCGCCGCTGCCACCGCGGTCTCCATCGCCGCGCTGGTCGCCAACATCGCCGCGATCATCTACGTCACCTACCGTGCCAAGAAGCTCGGCCGCAATCCCTACAAGCAGGATGTCTTTGAGGGCACCAGCGACTGGGAGAAGGCTACCGCCCGCCGCGCCAAGGTGGATTACGCACACGCCGAGTAACATGCCCGGCGCACATGCCGCTTGAATGTGAAGTCGCCTGGCCGACTCCGCGCAATGCAACGTATTGCATGCCCCCGGAAAGCGATTTGTCCGCTTTCCGGGGGCTTTTTGCTGCGGCGCGCAGCCACGCACATATTCAAAACCTCTCGCACAGATAAAATCAGATTTCCAATTGCCTGACAGCTCTATATGACCCTGTTTTTGGGTACATTGTTGTCCCGATATTGAGCTTGGGGGATATATGAAAGATGAGACGATGGGCCAAGAGGATACGGCCCAAGATGCAGAAGCTTGCGCCGAGGCCTTGGAGAGCTTAGACCGGATTTCACTCGATGAGATTGCGTTTGACGATTCGGGCGTTGATGTGCAGGATGAGCCGGAAATCGAGGCGCAGCCCGATGATCAGGATGCAAAAGACGATGGCGCCGTGCCCACCGAAGTCGAGGCGGGGCACGAGGAATCCGAATGTGAGGCCGGCGACCAGCCCGAATCCGACACGGGCGAGGAAACCATCTTGCTCGACAGCTTGCCGCCCGAGGATTCGCTGACCCGCGAGCTTCCTGGCCTGGGTTCCGCACCAGCCGTGGACGAGACCGTCGCCATGGGCGATATTCCCCTGCCGTCCGTTCCCTCGGCACGCGAGGCCGAGGTTCGCCATCGCAAGATGTCGCCCAAGCGCCGCAATCTGTTGGTCGCCGGTGTCGTGGCCGTCGCACTCGTCGCCGGCGGCACAGGCTATGCTGCCTGGAACGGATATCAACAAGAGCAGGCTGCCACCGCCGCCGCCAATGCCCACACGATGATGTCGGTGCATATTGGCGTGCATGCCGCGGGGCTCGACTGTTCCGCCGGCTCCAAGATTCCCGTACAGGTGAGTGGCCAGGATTCTGACGGATCCTCCGTGAGCGAAACACTCTATGTTGACGAGCACGGCCGTGGCATCAAACTGCTACCCGGTGACTACACGCTCTCCATTGCCGCCTCCCCCATCGCGTCCGACGGCACCGTCTATACTGTGCCGACCACCAAGGCGCAGGTCACGATCAAGAGCGACGGACAGGACCTAAGCAGCCAGGCCGCCTTTAAGCTCAAGGTGCCTTCGGCCGACACGGTAACCGACGACCAGATCGATGCCGCCGCCAAATATGCCGAGGAGGGAGGCGCGAGCTCCGCCGCCACCGCCAAGGTGCTCCAGCAGGCGGCAACCGCGCGGCGCGACGCCGCCGTCAATGCCGTGAGCGCGCAAAAGGCACAGGCGGCCCGTGATGCCGACGCCCGTCACAAGGCAACCGACCTCTACCAGCTCGATATCCCCGTCGAGTGGTACGGCAAGGTCGAGACTTGGCAAAATGGCAGCACGCTATGCATCTATCTTGCCGGCGACAGCGATACGCCGATTGTGACGCTCGTCGCGGTGCGCGAGGGCGAGAGCTTTACGCCCGATGAGGGCGATACGGTTTTGGGTGCGGCCAATCTAGGCAACGGTTATACCGTCTACGCCAGCGGCCCCGTCTATCCGTACGTGGTGCCCCAGACCATCAACGGACGGACGCAGAATCCCGTGTCGACCTACCCCATGGACACGGCCATTGAGCTTGTCGAGCTCACGACCGGCAACCGCTATACCTATAGCCAGATCAAGAGCGTGCTGGTCGGCAAAGACGGCAACGCAGACGCCGCGACCAAACTCGAGACCGACTACCTCGCGCAGATCCTGCTGCCGAGCATCAAAGCCCAGGACTAGCCTGGCGCAGCAAGGTGCTCCCCAACTGTGATGAAGGAGCCAGGAGGTCCTGACCCCACAGGTCCATAGATGATTAGGCAAGGAGCCACTTCCATGCGGGCATAACGTGTACCACACCGTGCTCGCATGGAATATCGGTCTGTTCATCCATGGTAACGATTGCCGACTCGCCAAGATCGAACTGGGCCATCGAGGCATCAAGCGCGGCAATTTCGCGCTCGCGCGTTTTCTCACTTGCCATATCCGCACTCACCTGAATCAGGCTATAAGCCCGCATGAGAAGCGCGTCCCCAGCCACAAAGTCCACCTCATGGCTTTTGCTCTTCTCTTTGATTAGCAGGCGGCAGACCGAGCCGGTCCTCACCGCGGGAGTCCTTCTTCTTAGCGCATTGAACACTGCGGTCTCGAGCCTCTGGCCCTGGTCCAATGCCGATGCGGGAGAGAATGCTCCAAACATCGCAGGGTCGACAGCGTAGACCTTAGACGCAGACCGCATGTTATTTGCCAGTGAACGCGTGAACTCCGGCACAGAAAATAACAGGTAGGCGTCCTCATAATACTCAAGTAAATCGCTGAGCGAATTACGGCTGACGGGTATCTGTCTGCTCTTGAACTCGTTGTACACTTTGTTCACTGACAGCTCTCGTCCCGAAGATGCCATACACCGCGTCAAGAACAGCGATGCCAGGCGAGGGTTCCTGACGTCGTAACGTTCAACGACGTCCATGGCGACCGTTCGCGAAGCATATTCCTGTAACAGCTGAATCGCGTCTGCAGGCGTCTGCTCAAGTGTCGCGATGAATCCCCCTTGTTCAAGATACCCGATCAGATGATGTCGAAGCAGCGCTGCATCGCTCGGGGAAAAGGTCGCATCTGGCTCGGGAACGCTCCCCGTCTTATATCGAACGTATTCCGAAAAACTCAACGGAAAAAGCTCTCGCACAAGAGAACGACCCCTGAACTCGCTCTTAAGTTCTGAGGACAGCATCTTAGAAGAAGATCCCGTCACATAGACGGTCGCTTTCTCCGTATCGACTACACGCCGCAGAAACGCACCCCATTCGGGAATTTCTTGGATCTCGTCAAAGAAAATGTAAGCGCCCTCGGTTCGAGCAGCAGGATACAGCGCATAGAACGTGTCGAGCACGTCCGCCAGCAGCGATGGCTCATACGGGCGCAAGCGCTCATCCTCAAAATCGAAGTAAAGCATCCGCTCAAGCTCGACGCCCCGGCTCTGAAGCCGCCGCATCTCCTGATACAAGCGATACGTCTTTCCACAACGGCGGGCCCCCACAATCACATTTACGATGTTGTCGCGCTTTGGCTCCTGTGGGTTTCCTAGATCAAGGTCTCGCTCAAAGACCTGCGGAACCCCCTGCTGTTCAAAGTCCTTTATTTTCTGGGCGATCAAGTCGTTGAATGCCATGATTCTCCAATCTTGCTCTCTAGCTAATCAAAATTATAGTGATTCTTGATTAATTAGAGAGCAAGATTGTGTGTAGCTTGATTAACACTTAAGCAAGTTTTATCACCGTTATTGCTCCGAAGGATATCGAGTGGCTAAGAGGACAACCGAGCTCGAATGCGACTCCCCGAGCAGTCAATTTGGGACGGGCTTTTTGACTACCCTCCCCCTGCAGAAAAATCCCTAACGCAGTTGCGGTGAAATAGGGATTGTTTTTGCTGGTCAAACCGCAAAACAGCCCCTATTTCACCGCAACTTATTGGTGGCCTTTTGGGTGGCGCTCAGCGCCACGGATCGGCTTCGAACATCGGCTCGCGCTCGGGTCGTCGGTCGCTGTAGGGGTCGTAGCCGTCGTCGTCCTCGTTCTCGGCACGGATATAGGGGTCGCGCGGCTTAGGCGCCGGCTTAGGCGCAGGCTTGGGTGCGGCATCGGTCGCCGGTGCATTCGTCTTGTTCTCGTCTTTCATCTGCATAGCTCCTTGCCATGTACTCATGTTCAACACCATCGATTGTCGCACGAAAAAGGGCGGCGGACCCAATTGGATCCGCCGCCCTTGGCGTTTAGAGACTGCTGGCAGATTTTAAGGCATGTCCCATAAATCTACTCGGCGTCGGGAACCTCGTAGGTGGCCGCCGGCGTGTTGTCGCACACGACGGTAAAGCCGCCGTCCTTGTCGACATCGACCGTCACCTGATCGCCCTCGCGCACCGTGCCGTCGATGATGGCGGCGGCGATGGCGTCCACGACCTCGCGCTGGACCAGGCGCTTGAGCGGACGGGCACCGAACACGGGGTCCAGGCCGCCCACGGCGAGCATCTGCTTGGCCGCTGGGGTGATGGCAAGCGTCATGCGCTCCTTGGCCAGACGCGCGCGGACGTCGGCGAGCTGGATGTCGACGATCTTCTCGATCTGCGCCATGCCGAGCGGATGGAACACCACGATATCGTCAATACGGTTGAGGAACTCGGGGCGGAAGGTCTGAGCCATGGCGGCGTCGACCTGATGGCGCATCTCCTCCTCGTCCTTACCGGACAGATCGGCGATGGCCTTGGAGCCCACGTTGGACGTCATGATGATAATCGTGTTCTTGAAGGACACCTGGCGACCCTGGCCATCGGTCAGACGACCGTCATCAAGCACCTGCAACAGCACGTTAAAGACATCCGGATGAGCCTTCTCCATCTCGTCGAGCAAGATCACAGAGTACGGACGACGGCGCACGGCCTCGGTGAGCTGACCGCCCTCGTCGTAGCCCACGTATCCCGGGGGCGCACCAATCAGACGCTGGACGCTGAACTTCTCCATATACTCGGACATGTCGATACGCACGAGCGCGCGCTCGTCATCGAACAGGCACTCGGCCAGCGCCTTGGCGAGCTCGGTCTTGCCCACGCCGGTGGGGCCCAGGAAGAAGAAGCTGCCGATGGGCTTGTCCGGATCGGAGAGACCCGCACGGCTGCGGCGCACGGCCGCGGCAACGGCGGAGACGGCCTCATCCTGACCGATGACGCGCTTATGCAGCTCGCCCTCCAGGCCCTTGAGCTTGTCGAGCTCGCCCTGCATCATCTTGGACACGGGCACGCCGGTCCAGGCGCTCACGACCTCGGCGATCTCATCGGAGGTCACCTGCTCGTTGAGGCCCTCGCCGTTCTGCTGCTTTTGCGCCTCGAGCGCGGCCTCGGAATCCTGAATCTGCTGCTGCAGGCCCGGAATCACGGAGTAGCGCAGCTCGGACGCACGACCCAAATCGCCGTTGCGCGTCGCACGCTCCTCCTCGCTCTTGGCCTCGTCAAGCTGGCTCTTAAGCTCCTGCACGTGGTCAATGGCGTTCTTCTGGTTGAGCCAGCCGGCCTTTTGCACGTTGAGTTTTTCCTGGACCTCGGCAATCTCCTGGCGCAGGGCCTCCAGACGCTCCTTGGAGGCGTCATCGGTCTCTTTCATGAGCGCCTGTTCCTCGATCTGCAGCTGAGTGAGCTGACGCGTGGTGGCGTCGATCTCGACCGGCATGCTGTCGAGTTCCATGCGCAGGCGGCTTGCCGCCTCATCGACCAAATCGATGGCCTTGTCGGGCAGGAAGCGATCTGCGATGTAGCGATCGGAGAGGTCGGCAGCTGCCACGAGCGCGCTATCGGTGATATGCACACCGTGGAAGATCTCGTATTTCTCCTTGAGGCCACGCAGGATCGAGATGGTGTCCTCGACAGTGGGCTCGGAGACCATAACGGTCTGGAAACGACGGGCGAGCGCCGCGTCCTTCTCGATGTACTTGCGGTATTCGTCGAGCGTGGTCGCGCCGATCGCGTGCAGGTCGCCACGGGCGAGCGCCGGCTTGAGGATGTTGCCGGCGTCCATGGAGCCCTCGGTGGCACCCGCGCCCACGATGGTGTGGAGCTCATCGATGAACAGGATGACCTTGCCCTCGGACTTCTGGACTTCCTTGAGTACGGCCTTCAAGCGGTCCTCGAACTCGCCACGGTACTTGGCGCCGGCGACCAGCGCGCTCATGTCGAGTTCGATGAGGTCGCGGTCGCGCAGGGTGCTCGGCACGTCGCCGGCCACGATACGCTGGGCGATGCCCTCGACGATGGCCGTTTTACCGACGCCCGGCTCACCGATGAGCACGGGGTTGTTCTTGGTGCGACGGGACAGGACCTGGATAGTGCGGCGAATCTCATCGGTACGGCCGATGACCGGGTCGAGCTTGCCGGCGCGGGCCAGATCGCAGATGTTGCGACCGTACTGCTCCAGTGCCTCAAACTGAGTCTTGTCCTCGGCAGACGTCACGCGGTCATCGCCACGCAGCTCCTCGTAGACTTGCTCGATGCGCTCCTTGGTGACGCCGGCGTCGCGCAGCACGCGGCCCGCCTCGCCCTTGTCCTCGGCAAGCGCCATCAGCAGATGCTCAGTCACCACAAAGCTGTCGCCCATCTTGGTGGCCTTCTTCTCGGCCTTCTCGATGACGCGGACGAGCTCGTTGGACAGGCCCATCTGCTGACCCTCGCCCGAGACCTTGGGCGCGTGGTCGATGGCATCCTGCGTGGAGCGTGCGAGCTGAGCCGGATCGGCACCGATGCGCTCGATAATCACGGAGATATTGCGCTCGCCGGCACCGAGCAGGGCAGACAGCAGGTGAATCGGCTCCACCGCGCCGGCCTGCGCGTCGGCAGCCGTGCTCATGGCGGTCTGCAGCGCCTCGCGCGACGTCATAGCTAGCTTATCGATTCTCATGGAATCACCTCTCTTGGGGCGGCCGCCCTACGGGGCGGCTTCACGTTGTTCGAGAAGTATTGTTGCCAGCTTTGCGCGATCTTATACACAAATCTAAGTCTCTATATATAAGATTTTCTGAGTGATTGATGGATAGGGAGCAGGTGCGCTCACCCGCTACGGCCTCGTCCCCTTACTATCTCAATCTGTAACATCTAGCGGCTGTTTATGGCTCTAGATGTTACAGATCGAGACGAAATGACCAGCGGCACCCGTTTGTCTCAATCTGTAACATCTACTCGGCAAATAGAGCTCTACCTGTTACAGATTGAGACAAACAGAAGACACCCGAATCGAAAATCTAAATCTGTAACACCAGGCCCACTTTTAGCGGCCAAGATGTTACAGATCGAGACAAACAGAAACCACCACAAAGGTTCCCCAATGTGGTGGTTCTTGTGCGCTAGATTGCGCCGTACTCTTTGAGGAGCTTGGCAATGTCGGTGCCCTCGACCTTCTTAAGCACTTCTTTGAGTGCAATTCGCTCGACCATGGGCAGCTTCATGCTGGTGATGGGCTCACCGTCGCGTAGTTTAACGCTGCTCATAAGGAGGTCACGCACGTCAAAGACCGAACCCCAGACCTCGGGTACGCCGCGGTCGACATCGCAGAGCGTGTAGACGGCTTCCATGCCGGTGCGCATGGAGTACTCAGTCGTAAAGATCGTGTCACGCGGCGTCTCGGCAAACTGGCCCAGGAACGCGAAGTTCACGGCGCCATCGGGCACCACGTCGGGGCGGTCGCCTGCTTCACGCGGCATAAAGAAGGCGGTGATGTAGGGCATCATGACGGGCACGGTGTTGGCGTGATTTGCCGCCAGCTCAACAATCTTATCCTCGGGAACGCCCAGGTGATACAGCCATTCCTGGCAAATCTCCTCGCCGGTGCAGTCGCGCATGGCCTTCTTGACGTAGTTGCCGGGCTTGTCGGTAAACAGGCCATACACCCACACGCAAAGCTGGTCTTTGGGCTGATCGCGGAACTGCTGTTGGCGGTTGATCGTCCAGCTCATAAGCCAGCCCGAATCCTCGCAGGTCACAATGCCACCGGTCACGACGTGCCCGGTAAAGGGATCGCGATGGCAGATCTTTTGGATATAGGGCACAATCTCGCCGTCGAGCGTGGTGACCGTGGCGCTCATCCAGTTGCTCTTCTCGGGGTCACCGCAGAACTTATCGGGATGACCAAAGCTCGGATCTTGCGCTGCGATACGACGCCACATGTCCCAACCGCCACCGGGGCGAATCGTCGGATCCCATGCGGCGGGCTTATCCTGCGCGCCGATCGTCGAGTTTTCCACACAGCCGCCGTTGGTGATAAAGACCAGGTCATCCTCAGTGAGGTCGATGTTCGAAATCTCGCCTGCATGCGTCACGGTGATGCGACGCGCGACCTTCTTGGTGCTCGTACTGTAGGGGTTGCGCGCAAAGGCGGCCTGCTGGATGCGCTGAATCGTGTCCTGGCCGGTGCCAGTGACGGCGCGGCGCGGACCCTCGCCGCCGCCCACCTCAAACACCACGTTTTCGACCTTGGTGTCAAAGTGGAACTGCACGCCGTGCGCCTCGAGATAGCGCTGCATGGGCAGAATCATCGACTCGTACTGGTTGTAGCGGGTGAAGCGCAGGGCGCTAAAGTCGGGCAGGCCCGCGATGTGGTGGATGTAGCGGCGGATATAGAGCTTCATCTCGAGCGCCGAGTGCCAGTTCTCAAAGGCGAACATGGTGCGCCAGTACATCCAGAAATTCGAGTTGAGCACCTCGTCGTCAAAGAAATCGGTGATGGGACGGTTCGCCAGCTCCTCGTCGGGCGTAAAGAACAGATCCATGATCTCGGTCGCTGCCTTGTCCGACAGGCCGAACTTGCCATCGGTGCCGCCGTCTTGGCCACGGTTCTTAGTCGAGCGGCACAGCGAGTAGTTGGGATCCTCCTTATTGAGCCAGTAGTACTCGTCGAGCACGGAGATGTCCGGATCTTCAATCGAGGGAATGGAGCGGAAAAGATCCCACATGACCTCAAAGTGGTTGTCCATCTCGCGGCCGCCGCGCATGACATAGCCCACGCCGGGGATGTCGGCACCATCGCAGGCGCCGCCCGCAACGGGGTCCTTTTCGAGGATATGGATGTGGCTTCCGGGCATTTGCGCATCGCGCACCAGATAGCAGGCTGCGGTAAGCGCGCCCAGGCCGGTGCCGATGATGTAGGCGCTCTTGTGGTCGATGCCCGCAGGCTTCTTGGGACGAGCAAAGGCTTCGTAGTTTCCGCTTGAATAGTACATGGCTCCTCCTTGCCAACGAAGTTCGTTAACAAGCTTTTTCCCTGCTTAGCGCGGACTAACCGATACAAGATTGTCACCTTGTCAGGTTTTTAATCATCCAGCGCGGATTGTACAAACCTGTCTGGCTTTGGTCTCCCAAGGTCACGCCGGGCCGGATTTCGATTTTGGAAGTGGGCTTCGCGAACTTCCCAAACCGAAATCCGGCCCGGCGTGACGCACTTGGCTGTCGTGCGCCTTGCCTTGTAACAATTAAAATCTCGCTAGTACTGCGTCAATCTGGCCTTCGCATATTTTGGAAACGCGCTCGGCTACTGTGCTCGGGTCCTCGGCCATGCCTGCGGCAATCCAGTCGAGCATTACACCGATAAATGCATGTGCGAAAAAGCGGGACAGAAAGTCCTTGTCGCTTTGTGAGACGCTCTTGCCTGCGGCGTGCTCTTCGACCACGCCTTCGATCAGGTCGAATGTCACGGGCTGCAGAAAACGCTGGATGCGCTCGGCGCTCACACAGTGATAGACGTTCATGATAAAGGGCTTGTTGTCGCGCACCGCGAGCATGATGTTTTCCAGGCCCACCTGCCAGGTATCGGCCGTCTTGTTGTTGGCGAGCGCGCGGCCGGCGTCTTCCTCACATGCCCATTCAACCAGGTCGTAGATGTCCTGAAAGTGATAGTAGAACGTCATGCGGCTGACCCCGCAGTCCTCAGTGAGGTCCGCGATGGTGATCTTAGTCAGTGGCTTTTGAAGCAGTAGTCGCTTAAGAGAATCTTCCAACGCGCGCTTTGTCAGTTGTCCAGCCATTGCTCTCCCGCCATCAAAGTTGAATCATGAAATATTCCCATGGTACCCCGCATGCAATCACCATCCACGAAGGGAACAGACACCTTTGTGGTGGTCGCGCTCTCTACTCTTTCGCCGAACCCGTGCTTCCCGATTCGGCGTTCCAGGGCATCTCATCCTCGAACAGCCATGTACGGGCAGATCCACTATCGCGTGCAGTCTGCGGGTCGGGTAAGCAGGTCTGTTTATAGGCATCTTGGATACACTTGCCCATAAAATCGTTGAGCTCGGTCTGGTCGCCCTCCATGACATAGGCGACATCGCCGTCCATGATGTAGATGCTCGGACCCTCATTGCCCTCGTAGCCCGGATCGTACGAAACATCACATAACTTGGCGCCATTCGTGGTGTCCAACTCGATGGACGAGCGGTATCCGCCAACCATGTCGTTCGCCTTTGCTCGATAGGACGCATATCCATACCAACGCTTGAAGGTTTTACCCTTGAGTAGCTCGGACGCCCTATCGATCAGGCTTGTATCCGTGGTATAGCGCATGGCCCCAAGCTGAATGCGCGGATAATTGCTAATTCCCAGCGCAGCCGGTTGCTCATCAAAATCAACAGTAATGGTCTCGGGCTTGTCGTCGCCGGTCAGAAGTTCGATAGATTGAATCACAGGCTTAACCACCGGTTCCGTCACCGCAGCAGGTAGCAATGCCATGCCGACAACGCCCGCGCCAACCACGGCGATCGCAAGCGCCAAGACAATCAATCCAATACGGGTTGAACGGCTCACGGCAAAACACCTCACAATACAAACCTGCGACGTGCGCTAATGATACCGCCAGCTAACACTATCACCAAAAGAAACCGTCCACTCCCCACCACCACGAAAGGGACAGGCCCTTTTGTGGTGGTTTTCGACTCTGGCGCTCAACTGTCTCGATCCATAACATCTAGCTGCCGTTTTGGACCTCAGATGTTACAGATTGAGATGAAATGTTCAGCAGCTCCCGTTTATCTAAATCTGTAACAACTACTCAGCAAATAGAGGTCCACCTGTTACAGATTGAGATAAACCTCGGACACCACAAAGGCGCCCGTCCCCAATGCGGTGCTTCGACAAAAAGAAGCCGCCCCGATAACAGAGGCGGCATCAAGCAAGTCTATTTATTAGCGTCCCTCAAGACCCAACGAGAACGCAGAAATGTAGCCCGGGGCTCACCCTTTCCCGAACGCGACCCTCGCGAAGCGCGTGAGCACGAGGGAAAGGTGTGTCCGGGGCGCACAGCAACGTTACTCGGCAGCGGCCTTGAACTTGTTGTAGTTGATCAGGCAGCCGGCCTTGACGATGGCACGCTCCTCTGCCGTCATATCGGCAATATAGAGCTCAATCTGCTCGACCGTGCCGTCGGCGCGCACCACGTAGGCGGCGATGCCCTTTAGGTCGCCATCGAGCGCGGCGCGGATACCCGGCACAAAGACGTAGTCGCCCACCTCAAAGTTAGGCTCGGCCTCCATCTGGAAGGGCACCATGCCCCAGTTCATCACGTTGGAGCGATAGCGCTTGGTGGCGTACTCGTGGACGATGTTGGCCAGGCCGCCGATCACGCGCTGGCAGCTCGCGGCCTGCTCGCGGGCAGAACCGTCACCGGGTTTCTTGGCGTAGAGCATAGAGCCGTACTCGGTCGCCTTGGCATCGGCCGCGACACCGGCGCCGGCCAGTGCCTCAAACACACCGGCAAGCTCGCCATCGAGTGCTGCCAGGTCACCCGCGAACTCGCCGGCCACGCGGCGCTTCTCCACGGCGTCGACCTCCTTGGAACGGCCCACGTAGGCCGGGTCGCGGCGGCTGAGCGTAAACTCGGCCAGGCCCAGCGGGTTGGAGCGGAAGGAGCTCGTCTCGCCCGAGGGGATGAGCTCGTCGGTCGTAGTGACCGGGTCCATGATCTTGGAGCATACCTTGAGCAGGATGTCGTCGCCGAGCGGTTCCATCGCGGGCCACGGCTTAATGTTGGGGCCTTCGACCAGCTCGTCGGCAGGCTCGGCCTTGCCAAAGCCCCAGTACACACGCTTTTTGTACGGCGCGTCGTCAAAGGTGTACTCGCAGGCCTCGTCCCAAGTCTCCTCGGGCAGGTCGGTCGCCGGCGTCAGGACGCCGCCGTTGGCAGCCGTCGCCGCAATGGAGCGGGCGTCCATCAGGGCTACGGCGCTCAGCTGGCCATTACCCGGCTTGGAACCCTCGCGGTTGGGGAAGTTGCGCGTAGTGTGGCGGATCGAAAGGCCGTTGTTGGCGGGCGTGTCGCCAGCGCCGAAGCACGGACCGCAGAACGCCGTGCGCACGATCGCGCCGGCCTCCATAAGGTCGTAGATATAGCCGCGGCGTGTAAGCTCGAGCGCCACGGGCTGGCTCGTGGGGTAGACCGACAGCGAGAACTCGCCGCAGCCGGTGTTGGCGCCCTTGAGCACGCGGGCGGCCTGGACCACGGAGTCATAGTTGCCGCCCGAGCAGCCGGCGATAACGCCCTGCTGCACGTGCAGCTTGCCGTCGACAATCTTGTCGAGCAGGCTAAAGTGCGTCTTGCCCTCGCCGATCTTGGCGGCCTCGAGCTCTACCTCGTGAAGGATGTCCTCGAGGTTCTCGTTAAGCTCGTCGATCTCAAAGCCGTTGGAAGGGTGGAACGGCAGCGCAATCATGGGCTTGATGCTCGACAGATCGACCTCGACGCAGCCGTCGTAGTAGGCAACATCGGCGGGCTTGAGCTCGCGGTAGTCGTCGCCACGGCCGTGCATGGTCAAAAACGCATGCGTGTCCTCGTCGGTGGCCCAGATGCTCGACAGGCAGGTGGTCTCGGTGGTCATGACATCGACGCCGTTGCGGTAATCGGTCGTCATGCTCGCGATGCCCGGGCCCACAAACTCCATGACCTTGTTCTTGACGTAGCCCTTGGCAAAGACGGCGCGGATGATGGCGAGCGCCACATCGTGCGGGCCGACGCCGGGGCGCGGGGCACCCGTGAGGTAGATGGCCACAACGCCGGGGTAGGCGACATCGTAGGTATCGCGCAGCAGCTGCTTTGCCAGCTCGCCGCCGCCCTCGCCTACGGCCATGGTGCCCAGGGCGCCGTAGCGGGTGTGCGAGTCGGAGCCCAGGATCATCTTGCCGCAGCCGGCGAAGTTCTCGCGCATAAAGGAGTGGATGACGGCGATGTGCGACGGGACGAAGATACCGCCGTATTTCTTGGCCGCGGAAAGGCCAAAGACGTGGTCGTCCTCGTTGATGGTGCCGCCCACGGCGCACAGCGAGTTATGGCAGTTGGTGAGCACGTAGGGCAGCGGGAACTGCTCCATGCCCGAGGCGCGTGCCGTCTGGATGATGCCGACAAAGGTGATGTCGTGGCTCGCCATGGCATCGAAGCGAATCTTGAGCGCCTCGGGATCTCCGGACGTATTGTGTGCCTGGAGGATCGAATACGCGATGGTGCCGCGCTTGGCATCCGCGGGCGTCTGCGCAATGCCGCGCTCGGCAGCCTCGGCCGCAGGCACAACCTCGCTGCCGCCGCGCAGGTAGATGCCGTCCTCGTACAGCTTGACCATACTGTCTCCCACTCTGCCCAAAAGATTTGGGCGCATAGCATACATTCGTTCAATATCGTGCCATAGAACGGTTGCGAGTGGGTTACGAATCTGCACGTTCACTTTATCTCGGTAAAGTACAGGACGAGCCCGGTGCAGGGCCGGCAGATTTGGTGCAAGAGTGTCCCTTTCGACTAGTCATTTAAGAACGTCCCCAATGACTACGGAGCAAGGCAACGCCGCAGGTAGAGGACGGACAGCGAGCGGGCCGTATTTCCAAAGTGAGGAACGTCCCCAAGTGCCGCATCCGGGCCATGGCAACGCCGATGTTTTGGCGCAGACAGCGAAAGCCCGCCAGAGCGAGCAAGGTGACGTGAAAGAGGAGGGAAGCGTACTTTGGTACGCGACCGACGATTGAACGTCAGATTGCCGCTCTGGCGGGCTTGCAGCGTCGAGCCGTTACGCCGTTCGGCAGAACGGCGGAACCTACAGATCCCCGCCTGCGCCCAAAAGTTTGCGCATGACCTGTTCGGGGTTAACCGAGCCATCGCGCGGGGCCAGGGCAGTGATCTTCTTCTGCATCTTGTACTCGTGCAGCTCGTCCTCGAGCTGGCGCACGCGGGCGCGGAGCTTTTCGTTCTCGCGCTCGCGCTCCTCGGCACGCTCCTTCATATCGAGGATGCGCACCACGCCGGCAAGGTTGATGCCCTCGTCGGTCAGCTGGTTGATGAGCTCCAGGCGCTCGATATCGGCACGCGAATACAGACGCGTGTTGCCGCCCGAGCGCTGGGGGTTCACCAGGCCCTTGGACTCGTAGACGCGCAGAGTCTGCGGGTGCATGCCGGTCAACTCGGCCGCCACGCTGATCATGTACAGCGGTTTGTTCCTATTGTCCTCGGCCATGCTACCTGACCCCTTTCCGTCTCGTTATCGTCCATCATAAGCCCGCGGGCGCGGGTGTGCGCCACGACCGCCCTAGTACGTTGCCTTGTAACGGTTGACCTTCTCGCGATAATCGCGCGTGTCGGCCTCGCGCAGCTTGGTCATGGCATCGCGCTCGTCATCGGATAGGTTCGTGGGGACCTGCACCTTGATCTCGACGAGCAGCGCGCCTGTGCGGCCACGGTGCTTAACGTCGGGCGCCCCCATTTCCTTAAAGCGGAACTTCTTGCCCGTCTGGGTACCCGCGGGCACCTTCAGACGAACCGTCGCACCGCCGGGCGTCGGCACGTCCACCGTGCAGCCGAGCGCCGCCTCATAGACCGAGACCGGTACCTCCATGGTCACGTTGGCACCTTTACGCTTAAACAGTGGATGCTCCTCTACGTGCGTGGTCACGACCAGGTCGCCGCGCTCGCCGCCGGCAACGCCATACTCGCCGCGACGCTTGTAGCGCAGCTTGCCGCCGTCGACCGCACCCGCAGGCACCGAGACCGTGATGGTCTGCTGCTCGCCCGTCGAGGGAATGCGGTAGGTGACCTTGTGCGTCACGCCGCGAAACGCGTCCTCGGCCGTCACGTCGACAGTCAGCGACAGGTCGCCGCCCTTGCGAGCACGGCTGCGGCCAGCGCCGGCACCGGCAGCGCCCGCAGCCCCGGCAAAGCCCGAGCCCCAATCGCTGCCCCAAGCGCCGTTGCCGCTAAAGATGCTGTCGAAGATATCGCCCCAGCCGCTGGCGCCCGCGCCGGCACCGTAGCCGCCGCCATACGCGCCGCCCGCGCCCGGCATGCCGCCAAACATGAGCATCTGGTCGTACTCTTTGCGCTTCTTCTCGTCCGAAAGTGTCTCGTAGGCCTCGCTGATCTCCTTGAACTTGGCCTCGTCGCCGCCGGCATCGGGGTGATATTTTTGCGCGAGCTTACGAAACGCGCTCTTGATCTCTTTGTCGGAGGCGCTCTTGGATACGCCCAGGATGTCATAGAAGGTTTTGCCTGCAGCCATCGTAGCTCCTCTCCTGTTACGTCCGCCGCCTCTGCGGACGACGGCTCATGCTTTCATATGGCACTAGGCCAGAAAGGGCCCCGGGTGTTGCCCCGGGGCCCTTCTCAATTACTCATCGGTGCTCTCGGCCGTATCGGCCGCAGCATCCTCGGGCGCCGCTTCAGGCTCCGGTGCGGGGCGCTTCTCGCCACCATAGGTCACCGTCACCATCGCGGACCGCAGAATGCGATCCGCCATGCGATAGCCCTTCTGGTACACGTCGTTGACGGTCTCGTCGTACTGCGATGCGTCCTCGACGCGGCCCACGGCCTGGTGCTCGAGCGGATCGAACGCCTCGCCCTTGGGGTCGATGGGCTCAACGCCCTCATGCGCAAACACGTCGAGCAGCTTGGCATGTACCGCGTCAACGCCATCGACGAACTGCTTAAAGTCGTCGGCAAGCTCCTGGCTGCGGGCATGGTCGATCGCACGCTCGATATCGTCGACCACCGGCAACAGCGCAGTGACGAGCTTCTCGGTCGCGCGCTCGCGCTCGGCGATACGCTCGTTGGCGGTGCGGCGACGGAAGTTCTCCCAGTCGGCCTGCAGACGGGCGGTGCGCTCGGTGGCGTCCTTTGCCTTGTCCTCGGCGGCCTTCTGAGCCTCTGCCGCAGCATCGAGCTCGTTGCGCACGTCGGCAAGCTCTTTCTGAGCCTGCTCGAACTTGAGCTTAAAGTCGTTGTCGGCGGCTTCCTCACCGGCGCGGATAGCAGCTTCCACCATCTCGTCCTCGGTCATCGTCGCCTCCTTGTTGGAATCCTCTACCTGGTTCTCGGCAGCCTCGGCGGCCGGGGCCTCGTTGGCCTCGGTATCGTCAACGGCCTCTACGGGAATCTTCACGTCCTTCTCCTCAGAGTCAACGGGGGCGGCGCCAGCGGCGGCCGCCTCCGTGCGAGCTTTACGGGCGGACATGATTATTTGTCCTCGTCGTCCACAACCTCGTAGTCGGCGTCGACAACGTCATCGTCGGCAGGCTGGGCGCCAGCGGCACCGTCGGTCTGCTGCTGAGCGTCGGCGTAGACAACCTGGGCCAGCTCGTAGGCCACGGACTGCAGGGACTCGCCGGCGGCCTTGATAGCCTCGACGTCAGAGCCCTCGAGCGCCTTCTTGGCGTCGGCGATAGCGGCCTCGGCCTTGGACTTCACATCGGCGGAAACCTTGTCGCCCAGCTCGTTGAGGGTCTGCTCGGTGGAGTAGCACAGGCTGTCGGTCTGGTTGCGGACCTCGACCTCTTCCTTCTGCTTCTTATCCTCCTCGGCATGAGCCTCGGCGTCCTTGACCATACGATCGACTTCGTCGTCGGACAGAGCGGTGGAGCCGGAAATGGTGATCTGCTGCTCCTTGCCGGTGCCCTTGTCCTTAGCGGAGACCTTGACGATGCCGTTGGCGTCGATGTCGAAGGTGACCTCGATCTGCGGCACGCCGCGGCGGGCAGCCGGGATACCGGTCAGCTGGAACTTACCGAGCGACTTGTTGTCGCGGGCAAGCTCGCGCTCGCCCTGGAGCACGTTGATCTCGACGCTGGTCTGGTTGTCGGCAGCGGTGGAGTAGACCTCGGTCTTGGAGGTCGGGATCGTGGTGTTGCGGTCGATCATCTTGGTCATGATGCCGCCCATGGTCTCGACACCCAGCGACAGCGGGGTAACGTCGAGCAGCAGGATGCCCTCGACGTCGCCGGTGAGCACGCCGCCCTGGACGGCAGCGCCGTCGGCAACGACCTCGTCGGGGTTCACGGACATGTTGGGCTGCTTGCCGGTCATAGTCTTGACGAGCTCCTGGACGGCGGGCATACGGGTGGAGCCGCCGACGAGGATGACCTCGGTCAGATCGGAGAGCTTAAGCTTGGCGTCGCGCAGGGCGTTGGTGACAGGCTGCTTGCAGCGCTCGAGCAGGTCGCGGGTGATCTTCTCGAACTCGGCGCGGGTCAGCGTGTAGTTGAGGTGCAGCGGGCCGGACTGGTTCATGGTAATGAACGGCAGGTTGATGGTGGTCTGCTGGGCGGCGGAGAGCTCCTTCTTGGCGTTCTCGGCGGCCTCCTTCAGACGCTGCAGGGCCATGGGGTCCTGACGCAGGTCGACACCGTTCTCCTGCTGGAACTTATCGGCCATCCAGTCGATGACGCGCTGATCCCAGTCATCGCCACCCAGGTGGTTGTCGCCCGAGGTGGACAGAACCTCAAACACGCCGTCGGCGAGGTCGAGGATGGAGACGTCGAAGGTACCACCGCCCAAGTCGAAGACCAGGATGCGCTGGTCGGTGCCCTGCTTGTCCAAGCCATAGGCAAGAGCAGCAGCGGTCGGCTCGTTGACGATACGCTTGACGTTGAGGCCGGCGATCTTACCGGCGTCCTTGGTGGCCTGACGCTGGGCGTCGTTGAAGTAGGCCGGGACGGTGATGACGGCGTCGGTGACGGTCTCGCCCAGATACTTCTCGGCGTCGGCCTTCATCTTTGCGAGCGTCATGGCGCTCACCTGCTCGGCGGTGTAATCCTTGCCCTCGATGTCGACGACGGCACGGCCACCCTGGCCCTCCTTGACCTCATACGGCACGGTCTTGATCTCGGAGGTGCACTCGGAGTACTTGCGGCCCATGAAGCGCTTGATGGAGAACACGGTGTTCTTGGGGTTGGTGACCGCCTGGTTCTTAGCGGCCTTGCCCACAACGCGGTCGCCGTCGGCACGGAAGCCCACGACAGACGGGGTGGTGCGGTCGCCCTCGGCGTTCACGATAATGGTCGGAGAACCGCCCTCGAGAACGGCCATTGCGGAGTTAGTAGTACCAAGGTCGATACCAAGAATCTTGCCCATTAGAAATTCCCTCTCTCTTGTGCGTTTGCACCGGCTCGGCGGTCTGCCGAGCGGTGCTTCGGCTTGTCTTTCAGGATGTAGTGTATCCCCTTATGGGCCGGAATATACAAAATCTAAGTCAATTCATATAAGATTTCTTATTGCTGAGAGTTTAGGTTCTTAAATGCGCAGGTAGATGCGCTGATTGAGTTCTCGGCAAATCTATCGAGATCTATGTAGAGATGGCTGAGGTTTGCGTCCGGGGGTGCCTGGGGCCGTTTTGCGGAAAGCTCGTCCCGGTTTGAGCGTGGATTCCGGGTCGCAGTTTCCTCTAGCGGTCCAACCGGAAACTGCGACCCGGTTTTCGGCCAAATAACGGGATGCCCTTTCCGCAGGCGCGCTCAATAGCTCAATATTTCAAGTCACCTTTAGCTAACATTTTCGCAGCTCAACGGCCCCACCTGCGCGTTTTTAGTAAACCTTGGCATACTCGGCGAACGGTATGAAGATGCCGGCCAGAGGGTATTGCAAACGGTCGCTCCCGTGGTATGTTTTTGCCCGAATCAAACCGGCGCGCATCGTCTGTAGCGTCGGTCAACAGAGAGGAAACTACCATGGCTCATCCCGTAATTGATGCCGACGAGTGCATCGCTTGTGGCGTTTGCGTCGACTCCTGCCCCGCTGGCGTTCTGGAGCTCCAAGACGTCGCTACCGTCGCTGACGAGGACTCCTGCGTCGCCTGTGGCGCTTGCCAGGACGCTTGCCCCGCTGGCGCGATCACCGAGATCGTCGAGGAGTAACAACTCCCCCACTTGCACATTCAAAAGTACACCGTGCACAAAAAGGAGGCCTCCGCATCGCCGCGGAGGCCTCCTTTTGCATTCGTGGGCAGCTAATTGGGGACGGTGTCGGGCTAGGACAAATCATCCTCGTAGGGCATTAAATCGGCTAGGTAGCCTTTCTCCTTGAGCATGGCCTCGATCTCGTCGAGGGCCTGTTCGTCCTCCGCCGCAATGCGATGGAAGTGATAGCCGCTCGTCACCGTTAGCAGCGGAAAGCTCTTGCCGCTCTCGATATCGCGCAGATAGCGCTCGACATCGCGGCGGTTGCGGATGTCCAGGTCGGCCGTGATCTTGCCGTACACACGATGGTTGACGATCACGTTGAGCACGGCGCCACCCGCGTCGACGATACTCGTAAGCTCGTCGCCCGCCTGCTCCACGCTGTGGCGCACCTTAACAAGACGCGTGGGCACGGCGGGGCTACTCGCGGCTTCCTGCAGCACGTAGCCGCGGTTGGTCGCCACGATATCGTGCCCATCGGCGCGCAGCAGGGCGATGTCCTGCACCACGACCTGGCGGCTCACACCCACCTCGCGGGCAAGCGCGCTGCCCGATACGGGCCCCTTGGCCCCCTCGAGCACGGCCATGATGGCACGGCGACGCTCGCGGGCGTTCATTATTTACCGTCCAGCAGACGCAGGTGCTTAAGCGAGAGGTCGAGGATCGGCGCAGAGTGTGTCAGGGCGCCCGAGCTAATATAGTCGACACCCAGATCGGCCAGGGCGCGAATGTTGCTGGCGTCCACGTTGCCCGAGCACTCGGTCTTAGCGCGACCGGCGATAAGCTCGATGGCGGCGGCCATGTCGTCATGGGTCATGTTGTCGAGCATGATAATGTCGGCACCGGCCTCCGCGGCTTCGCGCACCATGTCCAGGTTCTCGCACTCAATCTCGACCGTCGTGGTAAACGATGCATGGGCGCGCGCCATCTCGATCGCGCGCGTCACGCCACCGGCGGCATCGATGTGGTTGTCCTTGAGCATGACGGCCGTCGACAGGTTGTAACGGTGGTTGCTGCCGCCGCCGATCTCAACCGCCGCCTTCTCAAACACGCGCATGCCCGGCGTGGTCTTGCGCGTATCGACAAGCACGGTCTTGGTGCCCTCGAGCGCAGCCGCCATCCGATGCGTGTAGGTAGCGATACCGCTCATGCGCTGCAGATAGTTGAGCGCCACGCGCTCGCCTGAAAGCAGCACGCGCGCATCGCCGCGCACCTGACCCACATGGTCGCCGGCGTGCACCTCGTCGCCATCGGCAACGTCGAGCAGCACCGAGCTCTGCGAATCCAGCAGCTCAAAGGTGCGGGCAAACACATCCAAGCCAGCGATGATGCCGTCGGCCTTGGCGATAAGCTCCACCGTGGCGGGACGCGCCGTGGGGCACACGCTCGCCGTGCTCACGTCCTCAAACGTAATGTCCTCGCGCAGAGCCTGCAGAATCAGATCATCGACGACGAGCTTCATGGTAATGGGATTCATGGTCTACTCCTCCACGGCCTGCGTGCCGGCGGCACGGGCCAAATCATCGATTGCCAGGGTATCGGCGCTCAGGGCGCGATGACGGCTATCGAGCGCGGGATCGCCCGCCTGCTCCACGGCCAGCGACTCGCCGGTACGCATGTACCACGCGGCGCGACGACCCCAGACCAGCGCCTCGAGCAGGCTGTTTGATGCAAGGCGGTTCTTGCCGTGAACGCCGTTGCAAGCCGTCTCGCCCGCGGCGTAGAGCCCGGGCATCGAGGTGCGGCCGTCCTTGTCGACCCACACGCCGCCCATAAAGTAGTGCTGCGTGGGCGTGACGGGGATGGGCTCGTCCAAGATGTCGCGACCGTCCTCAAGGCAGCGCGCGCGGATGTTGGCGAAGTGCCCAGTCACCACATCGCGCTCGACGGGGGCAAAGCTCAGCCACTCGTGCTCGGTGCCATCCTGCTTCATCTGCTCGCGGATAGCGGCGGCGACCACGTCGCGCGGCTGCAGCTCGTCGGTAAAGCGCTCGCCGGCGGCGTTGAGCAGAATCGCGCCCTCGCCGCGGCAACTCTCGCTGATCAGGAAGGTACGGCCCGGCTGCGGCGAGAACAGCCCCGTGGGGTGAATCTGCACGTAGTCCAGGTGCTCCATCTTAATGCCATGCTCCTGAGCAATGTAGCAGGCATCGCCCGTGAGCTGCGGGTAGTTGGTCGAATGGTCGTATACGCCGCCGATGCCGCCCGTTGCCCACAGCGTGTGGCGGGCATGGATCTTAAACGACTCGCCGGCATGCGCGCCCTCGGCGGCATTTACCAGCTCGTCGGCGGGACGAACCGAGTTGTTCTCGTCCACGGGAACGGCGATGATACCGGTGCACACCGTGGCGCCGTCACGCTCGCCCGTCAGGATGTCGGTCATGGCCACGTGCTCAAGAATCTGCACGTTGTCCAGCTTGCGGACAGCCTGGAGCAGCTTGGTCGTGATCTCCTTGCCCGTAATGTCGGCATGGAAGGCGATGCGCGGGCGGCTGTGCGCGCCCTCGCGGGTAAAGTCGAGGCCGCCATCGGCCTTGCGCTCAAAGTCCACGCCCATCGCCAGCAGGTCGTTGATGACCGAGCGGCTCGAGCGGATCATGATGTCTACGCTCTCGCGGCGGTTCTCGTAGTGGCCGGCGTGCATGGTGTCCTCAAAGAAGGCATCGTAGTCTGAACCCTCGGGCAGCACGCAGATGCCACCCTGCGCGAGCATTGAATCGCACTCGTCGACCGCGCCCTTGGAGAGCATGATCACGCGCGTGCTCGTCGGCAGATTGAGGGCCGCGTACAGGCCCGCCACGCCGCAACCGGCAATGACGACGTCGCACTCCATGTCGGGGTATTGTTTGGTTTCCACAGGAATCCTCTCCCTTGAATGTGGCATAAGGGACCATCCCTCATGCCACATTGTTCTAGCGCGCCGCGTACTCGAGCATGCGGTCGAGCGTAAGTTTTGCCTGGTCGGCGGCCTTGTCCGACACGCCGATCTGCACCTCGCCCTCGCCCGTCTCCAGGCAGCGCACGAGCTTTTCGAGCGTGATGAGGTCCATGTTGACGCAGGTGGGCTGCACCGCGGGGAAGTAGAACTTCTTGCCGGTGCCCTGGCAGCGGCGCTCGAGCTCGTAGAGCACGCCGCGGACCGTCACGATAATGAACTCGCTCGCGTCGGACTCCTCGGCATACTTGATGATGCCGGCGGTGGAGCCGATGTAGTCGGCCTCGGCCAGGACGTCGGCCTTGCACTCGGGGTGCGCCAGCACGAGCGCGTCGGGGTGCGCTTCCTGCGCGTCGACGATCTGCTCGACGGTGATGATGTGATGACGCGGGCAGTAGCCCTTGTTGAGCATGACGTGCTTTTGCGGCACCTGCTCGGCTACGAATCGACCGAGGTTTTGGTCGGGAATGAACAAGACGTGCTGCTGCGGCAGCTCGGACACGATCTTGACGGCGTTGGAGCTGGTGACGCACACGTCGCTCCAGCTCTTGATCTCGACCGTGGAGTTAACGTAGCACACCACGGCAAGGTCGTCGCCGTACTCGGCGCGGGCGGCGTCGACCGTCTCGCGCTTGACCATATGAGCCATGGGACAATCCGCGCCCGGCTCGGGCAGCAGCACGGTCTTGGTGGGGTTGAGCAGCTTGGCGCTCTCGCCCATAAACTCCACGCCGCACAACACGATGGTCTGCTGCGGCAGGCTTTTGGCGAGCTTTGCCAGGTAGAAGCTATCGCCGACGTAATCGGCAACGGCTTGAACCTCGGGCGCCACGTAATAGTGCGCCAGGATCACCGCGTCACGTTGGGTTTTTAGTTGATGAATGGCCTCGACGAGCTCTGCGGGCACCAGTGCCGCACGCTCCGTTGCCGTCGTTGCCGATGCCAGGCCGGCCGCGATATCGCGTGCAAGCTCCGACGCATCCATGTTCGCACTCTGTGCCATCAAGGCCCCTCTCTTTTGGCGAATCTTGGGGCTTTAGTATGACACCTAGGTTTACAGCTGACAAGACAGCTGTAAACCTAGGTGTAAAGTTGAAATAAAGATTCAATCATGCGGCAAGTCCATTTTCGAACTGGCAAGCTGAGGATAGCCGGGCTTTCGATAGCGCAGGAGGCATCTTTCGCCACCGCAACACCGCTTGGCGCGAGCTGCACGCCGTGGGGCGCAAACGGTCCGCACCCCCGCAAGCGGCGCGTGCCCGATGTGGCAAAATCGAACTACTTAAGGGGGCCGAATGCTCAAGATTATTGCCTGCGACGATGATGTCGCTTTTCTAGATAGACTGCACCGGATGATCGACCGTTGGTCGACCGAGACGGGCACGGCGGTCGATGTTGCGCTCGTCACGCGCGGCGAGGACCTGCTGGCCCGCCATGCCGCATCGCGCGCCGGCATCATTCTGCTCGACATGATTATGCCGCTCGTCAACGGCATGGACACCGCGCGGGAGCTGCGCCAATCCGACACCGCCGTGCGCCTGGTGTTTCTCACCTCGTCGCCCGAGTTCGCACTGGAGTCCTACGAGGTCCGCGCCTTCGACTACCTGCTCAAGCCCGTGACTTACGAGCGCCTGGCGCAGCTACTCGACGAGCTTTCGAGCATGCGCCCGGCGGCAACCGACGAGCTCGTGATCAAAACGTCCTTTGGCTACCACGCCCTGCGCCTGTCCGACATCGAATATGCCGAGGCGCGCAACAAGCACGTGGTCTTCCGTCTGCGCGACGGACGCGATATCGAGGCACTCGAGTCGTTCCGCAGCGTCAAGGACCGTTTGGCGCAAAATGCTACCTTCTTTAAATGCCACCGTAGCTACCAGGTCAACTTGCGCAACATCGACCACTTCGATCGCGCGGACATCGTCATGCGCTCCGGCGCGTGCATTCCTCTGTCGCGCAGCAGCAAGCAGGGGTTCCAAGACGCCTACATTGCGGTGCGCTTCGAGGGCGGGAGGCGCTGATGATCTCCTCGGTCGAAATGGTCCTTTGGGCAATCCACCACGCCACAACGCTGCTCTTTGGCGTCTTTGCCTCGGCGGCGCTGTGCGGCGTCGAAATCAACCGACGCCACGCGCTTGAGCTGCTGGGAGTCGGCGTCGTGACCGGCACCGCCTTCTCAATCGCCAATGTCGTTGGCGGAGAGCTTTTTGCCCGTCAGGTCTATCCGCTCGTCGTGCACCTGCCGCTTACCGTCTACCTGTGTGCGCTACCGCCTGAGCCCGCTGCTCGCGGCATTGGGCGTCACCAGCGCCTATCTGAGCTGCCAGTTCAGCAACTGGATGGGCATCGCCGCCTTTGCCGCGACCGATTCTCAGATCGCGTACTATCTGGCACGCATCGCTACCACGCTCGGCATCTCTGCCGTCCTGCTGCATTGGGCCGGCGACATTGGACCCCGCCTGGCGATTAAAAGCCCCACCGAGCTGGGCATCCTTTTAATCCTGCCGCTCATCTATTACATCTTTGACTACGCCACGAACGTCTACACCACGCTGTTCCACTCGGGCTCGGTGGTGACGGTTGAGTTTTTGGCATTTGCGCTCTGTGCCTTCTATCTTATGTTTCTTGCCGTTTACCTGCGCGAATACGAAGAAAAGGAAACCGCCGAGCGAGAGCGTTGGATGCTCGAAACCCGCGACAGCGCCGCCATCAAAGAGCTCGAGGCTTGGCGTCAATCTGGGCGCGAGCTGTCGATTCTTCGCCACGATATGCGCCACTTCCTACGCGGCCTGGCCGCTTTAATTGAGGAGGGCCACACCGACGAGGCGCTCAAACGCATCGACGAACTCTGTGAAGCCGGCGACCGCACCGCCGTACGCCGCTTCTGCGCCAACGAAGCCGTAAACATCGCGCTTTCGTCATTCAACTCGGATGATATCAATAGAAACGGCATTACCGCCAACCTGCGCGCCGCCGTACCCGAAACCGTCCACGTAGGTGACGCCGACCTGTTTAGCGTGCTCTCAAATGCCTTGGAAAAGGCTATCACCGCCGCAAGCGCCGCACCCCAAGGAAAGCGATTCGTCGACTTTGACCTGCGATTTGAGGACGGTCAGCTGCTGCTGTTAGTTTCCAACACGTTTGACCGCGCGCCGCGCATGGTCGACGGCATGCCCGTAGCCGCGCACACCGGGCACGGCTTTGGAACCAAGAGCATTAAGCTTGCCGTCGAACGCATGAACGGCAACTGCCAGTTCCGCATTAACGGCGATCGGTTTGAGCTGCGCGCTGTGATGTAAGGGCGCGGGCACGACGGATTTGCGTTCCGCGGGTGCGGCTCGCCCGCTCGAGGTCGTTTGTCGGCGCGGGCTCGCTACAGCGGCGCGGCCGCCGGAGTCAGCTGCTTGATGTAGGCCCACATACGCTGCTTAGCGGCCTTGTCGGCGAGTGCCGCTTCAAAGCCGTCGAGCGCGAGCACGCGGCGGCCCTGCACATGGGCGACCAGGCCGGGCTTGAGCATGGCGGTGTCGAAGTCATCGATCGCCACGAGCATATCGGCGTAGGTCTCGCGCATGGCGTCAGCCGCGTTGTTGTCGAGCAGTAGCACCGCCTCGGGGTCCAAGGCCTCAAGCGCCTCGCGGAACAGCTCGCACGGCAGAGTCTCGCCCACCGCGACCGCTCCGTCACCCACGCCGGCGACGCTTGCCAGCACGCAAAAATCCTCGGGCGCGTAGCCGATGGCCCCAAGCGCCTTGCGCAACGCCGCGCCATCCGGGCCGGCGGCAAGCTCGCCACCCGAACGCTCGGCCTCGTCCAAATCGCCTTTGACCAGTACGATCGGCGAGCACGCGTTGCCCACGATGCGCACGCCACGGACCGCAAGCGATGAGAGCTCCTGCTCGGCCGCCTGGGCGATGGCTTCTTTTTTCTGGCTTTGTGACGTGGACATGCGCTCTCCAATCGTTTGCGTGCCCACCATTATATAAAAGAGCTGCCCGCGAGTGGTTGCTTTGCGGGCGGCTGGGTATAAGCACGGTCGTACTGAGTTTTACGCGGCCGAGCCGCATCGCATTATGGAGGTCACCATGGCTGACATTAAGCAGATTACCCCCGAGAACTTCGATTCCATCGTTAACGACAGCCTGCCCGTGCTGGTCGATTTTTGGGCACCGTGGTGCGGGCCCTGTCGGTCCCTCTCGCCCGTCGTTGACGAGGTTGCCGATGAGCTGGCGGGCAAGCTTGCCGTTGCCAAATGCAACGTCGACGACAACCAGGACCTGGCCATGAAGTATGGCGTCATGAGCATCCCCACGCTGATTGTGTTTAAGAACGGCGAGGAGATTGACCGCTCGGTTGGCGCTCTGCCCAAGGCGAGGCTGCAGGCGCTGCTGGAAAAGCATCTGTAATACGCTTGTTACTTACCCGCCGTCCATGAGCGGTTTTGCACCGCTCGCCGGACTGCCGGATGCGGCGCGTGCGACCACGGATAGTATGGTAGTTACAAACAGCCCCCAGTGAACGGGTGCGAGTCGCACAGACTCGCACCCGTTTTCTTATGCAGCGGCGCGCAGAGCGGGCGTAGTAAAATCTGAACCACTGGATTACCGCCTACACAAGGAGATTTCCCATGCATGATGTTGGAATGAACATGAGTCAGCTTGCCATGAGCGTCAAACAGGTCGACGACACCATCGAGCTCGCTCATGAGTGGAGCCATCAGCTGCTGCATGCGACCGAGAATTTTGACATGGAGCGCATCGGCGCCAAGCTCGAGGCAGCCATGGCCGCGCTGCACGAGGCCCATGACGCACTCGAGGGCTACGAAGAGGCCATCGAGGCCGACCACAACTCCGTCGGATCCGTGAAGCTGGTGTAAGGTGACCGAACACGAGCACGGCTGCGGGTACGAGCACGAGCATCCGCACGGGGCGGACGGTGACGCAGGCTGCCACTGTAGTGGCTCCGGCTCCGAGCTGGTCCGCTTTTCGGTTACCGCACCGGACGACCTGCTGAGCCGTTTTGACGAACAGATCGCGCGCCGCGGCGACGTGGCCAACCGCTCCGAGGCCGTGCGCGACCTGATTCGTGCCTCGATCGCCAAGGAGCAGATGCGCACGCCCGATGAGCATGTTATCGGGTCGCTCACCATGATTTACGACCACCATACCGGCGACCTGACGCGCCGTCTGGACGAAGTGCAGCACGACTACACCGACGAGATCGTATCGACCATGCACGTGCATCTAGATCACCACAACTGCTTGGAGATTCTGGCGCTCAAGGGTCGCGGCGAGCGCGTCTACGAACTAGCCGACCGCCTGCTGGGCCTGCGCGGCGTTAAGCACGGCGAGCTCACGTGCGCCGCCACCAAGCAGAGCCTGGGGCTGTAGCGGGATTTCCCGTAGCGCACCTGCCAAAAAGGGACAGGTTTGTTTTGGCAGGTTTAGAAGTTTTACCTACCAAAATAAACCTGTCCCTTTTTGGTCGGTTTTGATGAGGGGTGTCGCATGCGGCATGTGCATATTCATGTGACGGGCATTGTACAGGGCGTTGGCATGCGACCGTTTGTGTATCGCGAGGCCATGGCGCATGGCATTTGCGGATGGGTGCTCAATGCGGGCGACGGCGTGCATATCGAGGCGCACGCTCCGGCCGATGCGCTCGATGCTTTTGTTGCCGCGCTTTCTGAGCATGCGCCTACGGCAGCCCGCGTAGAGCATGTCGAGGTTGTGGACCTGGTAGCCAACGGTTGGGATGCCGCCGATGAACAGGGCTTTCGCATCGTAGCATCGCAGGACCAGACCGCGCACACCACACTTGTCTCGCCCGACATCGCTACCTGCGACGATTGCCTGCGCGAATTGTTCGATCCCGCCGACCGACGCTATCACTACCCTTTTATCAACTGCACTAACTGCGGCCCACGCTTTACCATCATCCGATCGCTGCCCTATGACCGAGCGGCTACCTCGATGGACCGTTTTCCCATGTGCCCTGAGTGTGCCGCAGAGTATGCCAATCCGCTCGACCGTCGCTTTCACGCGCAGCCCGATGCCTGCTTTGATTGCGGGCCGCATATTACGTGGCGCGAGGCTGTGAACGGCGATGCGTGCGGGAATTCGTCCGCGACACCGGCCGTCGGCACCACACGCGAGGCCAGCGACGCTATCATCGAGCGCTGCGTTGAGCTGCTGGCCAGCGGTGGCATCGTCGCCATCAAGGGCCTGGGCGGATTCCATCTATCCTGTGACGCTGCCAACGAGCAGGCGGTGGCCGAGCTGCGCCGTCGCAAGCGTCGCAGCAACAAGCCGCTTGCCGTCATGGTGCGCAGTCTTGCCGATGCCGGGCGCCTGTGCTATATCGACGATGCTGAACGCGATCTGCTCGCCGGCAGTATCCGCCCCATCGTGCTGCTGCGCCGGCGCACTGTTGGCGAGGGCAACGGCGGCTCCCCCGACATCCTCGCCCTCGCGCCATCTGTCGCACACGACTTGCCCGAGCTCGGCGTCATGCTCCCCTATACGCCGCTTCAGCATCTGTTGCTCGCCGCGGCAGAAGCCTGCGGTATGCACGCGCTCGTCATGACCAGCGGAAACCTGAGCGAAGAACCCATCGAGACCGACGACGACCTTGCCTGGGAACACCTCGTTGCTGCCGGCATCGCCGACGCGTTGCTCGGTAACGACCGCGCGATCCTCTCGCGCTATGACGATTCCGTGGTGCGCGTGGTTGACGGCACCGTTATGCCCGTGCGCCGCGCTCGCGGATATGCACCCCAGCCGCTGCCGTTGCCGGCGCTCGACCGCGCTCCGTCCTGCGTGCTTGCCTGCGGGCCACAACAAAAGGCCACGATTGCGCTCACGCGTGAAGGGACGAACGGCAAGGCAACCTGTTTTGTGTCGCAACATATCGGCGATGTTGAAAACGGCGGGACCTTCGATGCCTGGAACGCCGCGCGCACGCGCTTGGAAGATCTCTTTGATTTGGCGCCCGCCGCCTTGGCCTGCGATGTACACCCCAGCTATCTATCGGGCCAGTGGGCGCGCGAGCAGGCGCGAAAAGGCAATCTGCCGCTCGTCGAGGTGCAGCACCATCATGCGCATATCGCGAGCGTAATGGCCGAAGCCATCGCCGCGGGCCAGCTTACAACCGACGCGCGCGTCCTTGGCATCGCCTTTGACGGCACCGGCGCCGGCACCGATGGGACCATTTGGGGCGGCGAGTTTCTTGTTGCCAGCCTTGGCGGCTTTGAGCGCGCCGCGCATTTGCGCACCTGGGCGCTCCCCGGTGGGGCGGCCTCCGTGCGCGACGCCCGCCGCAACGCCTTCGCCCTGCTCAGTGAGCTCGGCCTGCTCGAGCACCCAGGTGCCGCTCGGCTTTTGGACAGCCTCGACGAACAAACGCGCAGCGTGACAGCCACCATGATCGAGCGCGGCATCAACAGCCCGCGTACCAGCAGCATGGGGCGTCTTTTTGATGCCGCGGCAGCAATTCTGGGCATCTGCGACAAGGCAACCTACGAGGGCGAACCCGCCATCGAGCTTGAGGCTGCCGCCTGGCGCGCGCTCGACAACGAAATCGCCCATTTTCCCGACGACAACGCCGGCTATTTCGCATCTGGCCCATCGTGGCTGGACGGCCCCTATGTTCTGAACCAGAAAGCACTCTTTGAGGCACTTTTGGGAGGAATTGAAGCCGGAGCGCCCGCCGACAGGCTCGCACTCGACTTCCATGTCGCCGTCGCGCGCTCTTCGGCGCGCATCGCCAGCGATATCTGCGTGCACGAGGGCATCGACACCGTCGCGCTCTCGGGCGGCGTGTTCATGAACCGACTTCTGCTTCAGCTTCTCACCCGCGAGCTCAAAAGCGCAGGCTTTACTGTCCTTGTCCCCCACACCGTACCCGTCAATGACGGCTGCATCGCCTACGGTCAGGCAGCAGTCGCACGCACTCGTCTTGCGCAGATTGCATCGCAGTAGCTCGCCCTCACACGCCGCTGTGCCCAACCGTCTCACAGGCGTAACGCGTTTGCCCGCGAACCCCGCGAGCGCTACCATCAACTGATGGATTATTAAGCGCCCATCCAGCGCAAAGCGTATAAAAGAGGAACATTATGTGCCTTGCCGTTCCCGGTAAAGTAGTCAAACGCGACGACGACCTCAAGGCCACCGTCGACATGATGGGCATCGAGCGCCCCGTGTCGCTGCGACTCGTGCCGACGGCGCAGGTTGGCGACTATATTCTCGTACACGCCGGCTTTGGCATCCAGATTGTCGACGAGCAGGAAGCACAGGAAACGCTCGAGCTTGTTAATGCCATGTCCGAGCTGGTCGAAGAAGACCAGCTGACCACCGACCCGGCGGAGGCTTACTAGTGGCGCCCGAGCAGCCGGCGCGCTCCGGTATCGATTTCTCGGCATTCCGCGATCCCAAGCTGGCTCGCGAGCTCATCGAGCGCATTCATGAGCTTGTCGGCGACCGCGCCATCAACCTTATGGAAGTCTGCGGCACGCATACCGTGAGCATCGGGCGTTATGGCTTTCGCTCCATTATGCCGGCCGGGCTCAAGCTGCTGAGCGGCCCAGGCTGCCCCGTCTGCGTCACCGCCAACCGCGACATCGACCACGCGATCGCGCTCGCCAACATAGACCGCGCCATCATCACCACCTTTGGCGACATGATGCGCGTGCCTGGATCGTCCACCTCACTCGCTGCGCAAAAGGCGGCAGGGCGCGATATTCGCATCGTCTATTCCCCGCTCGACGCGCTCGACATTGCCAAGCAAAACCCCGACCGCCCGGTCATCTTTATGGGTGTGGGCTTTGAGACCACAACGCCCACCATCGCCGCCGCCATCCTGGAGGCAGATGCGCGCGGGCTTTTGAACTTTTCGGTCTATTGCGCCCACAAGACCACGCCGCCGGCGTTGCGCGCCATCGCCAACGACCCCGAGACCGCCATCGACGGCTTTATCCTGCCGGGCCACGTCGCCACCATCACGGGCTTGGCGCCCTTTGGCTTTTTGGTCGACGAGTTCGATACCCCGGGCGTGGTCACGGGATTTGAACCGGTCGATATCCTGCAGGGCATCTGCATGCTGGTCCAGATGGTTGTCGAGGACAGGCCCGCGATTGACAACGCCTACCGCCGTGGCGTCAACGCAGACGGCAACCCCGTAGCGCGCCAGCTGGTCGAGCAGGTGTTTGAGCCATGCGACACCACGTGGCGCGGGCTGGGGCCGATTACTAACTCGGGCCTTTCCATCCGCCCCGAGTTCTCGCGCTTTGATGCCCGCGCTCGCTTTGACGTGCCCGTTGAGGCGACGGTCGAGCCGCGTGGGTGCCGCTGCGGCGACGTGCTGCGCGGGGCCATTACGCCGAGCAGCTGTCCGCTCTTTGGCCGCACCTGCACGCCCGAGCACCCCGTCGGCCCGTGCATGGTGAGCTCCGAGGGCAGCTGCGCGGCGTACTACCGCTACCGTAACTAGTCCGGACGCACCCGCACACTGGCACCACCCACGATTGGAGTTTTCGATATGTCCCGTACTGCCACCGATAGCACCGTCCTGTTGGGCCACGGCTCTGGCGGTCAGATGATGAAGCGCATCATCGATGAGGTCTTTTTGGATGCGTTTGGATCGCCCGAGCTGCTCGCGGGCAACGACGCCGGCGTCGCCACGCTGCCCGCGAGCGGGCGCATCGCCATGTCGACCGACAGCTTTGTAGTCTCGCCGCAGTTCTTCCCCGGTGGCAACATCGGCCGCCTCGCCGTATGCGGAACCGTCAACGACGTCGCGACCTCGGGCGCCAACGTGCGCTACCTGTCGTGCGGGTTTATCCTCGAAGAGGGCTATCCCATGGATAAGCTCCGCCTGATTGTGCAGACGATGGCCGAAACGGCGCGTGAGGCGGGCGTGTCCATAATCACGGGCGACACCAAGGTGGTCGAGCGCGGCGGGGCCGACGGCGTCTACATCAATACCGCCGGCGTGGGCGAAGTGCCCGCGGGCGTTGCGCTCAGCGGCGCCAACTGCCAGCCCGGCGATGCCATCCTGGTGTCGGGCACACTCGGCGACCACGGTATCGCCATCATGAGCCAGCGCGAGGGCTTGGCGTTTTCGAGCACAATCGAAAGCGACGCTGCGCCGCTCAACCACCTGATTGCCGACGTTTTGGCCGCAGCGCCCGACACGCGCTGCTTTCGCGACCCCACGCGCGGTGGCCTGGCGTCCACACTCAACGAGTTTGCCCAGGCCAGCGGTGTTACCATGGAGGTCGACGAAGATGCCGTGCCCGTGCGCCCAGACGTGCAGGCAGCCTGCGAGATGCTCGGCTACGATGTGCTGCAGGTGGCAAACGAGGGCAAGATGGTTGCTGTCGTGCCGGCCGAGCAAGCCGATGCCGCGCTAGCCGCCATGCGCGCCGCCCGCTACAGCGAGAATGCCGCCATCATCGGTCGCGTGCTGCCACTTGCCGAGGGCGCCCATCCCGCCGTGCGCGTGCGCACCGGCTGGGGCTCGACCCGCATCCTCGATATGCTCGTGGGAGAACAGCTGCCGAGGATTTGCTAACGACAAAGGCTCAGGGCTATTAAAGATATTCAGATTCCAAACATGCCCGGCACGCATGCCCAGTATCATGGGGTGCGTTTTACAACTCAAGCGGCAGGAGCACCCATGGCAGCAGCTTTTTCCCATGTGATCTTTGACCTGGACGGCACCATCCTCAACACGCTCGAGGACCTGGCGGCCGCCGGCAACCATACCTGCGAAGCGCACGGCTGGCCCACATTTGCCGTTGACGAGTACCGCTACAAGGTGGGAAACGGCATGCTCAAGCTGGTTGAGCGCTTTATGCCTGCCGAGTATGCGGGCAACAGCCGTATGTTTGAGCAAACGCTTGCCGAGTTTAGAGCTTACTACGGCGAGCACAAGGAGGACCACACCGCCCCCTATGCCGGTACGATCGAGATGCTCGACCGCCTGCGCGCCGCGGGCGTGCAGCTTGCCGTGCTCACTAACAAGGACCACGTCTCGGCGGCTCCGCTTATCGAGAAGTATTTTGGTTCCGAGCGCTTTGCGCTGGTGCAGGGCCGCATCGATGCGTTTCCCCCCAAGCCCGAGGCGCCTGTTACGCTACATGTGATGGAGGAGCTGGGCGCCAATCCGGCAACCACGCTCTATGTGGGCGATTCCAATGTCGATATCCTGACCGGCCACAACGCCGGCCTTAAGAGCGCGGGCGTCAGCTGGGGCTTCCGCGGCCGCGCAGAGCTGGAAGCCGCCGGCGCCGACTACGTGGTGGACACCCAGGCAGAGCTCGCGGCGCTGGTGCTGGGCGAGTAACCGCTCATCCCTCCCACGGGCAGCTAATGTGGGACGGGACTCTTTTAGCTGCCCCCCGCACCAAAGAAGTGTCCCCAAGTGCCGCCCCAATGACTACCATGGCAACGTTGCAGGTAGAGGACGGACAGCGAAAACGCCCCTAAGCGAGCAAGGTGACGTGAAATGAAAGGGCGCTGACCTTCTGGTCGCGCGCTTGAAATTGAACGTCAGATTGCCGCTTAGGGGCGTTTGCGGCGTCGAGCAGTTACGCGGTTTGGCAAAACCGCGTAACCCCCTAGCTCATCATCGCATTCATCATCTCGGTGGTTGCGGAATCGTCGGCAGACCACTCGTTATCCTCGTTGGCGGAATACTTAAAGGTGACCTTGGTGTCCTTGGTCTTAGCGGCCTTGGTCACGTCGACCATCACCTGACCGGCCATCTTGTACAGGTCGTCCTCGGAAGGCGTCGTATCGAGTGCGGCGACCTTCTCCTGATACTGGGTGGCGAAATCTTCGACGATCTTGTTCATGGACTTGCAGGTGATGGTGACCTCGGCAGTCGCAGTACCCTTGTCCTCGTCAACCGTCACATCGCCGATCTTGTAGTCAAAGCCCTCGAGATAGCTCTTGGCATACTCCTTGGGATCGATACCCAGCTGCTCAAACTCGTCGCCCGAAGCCTTTTCCAGACCGGAGAGGAAGTCATCTCCGCCGTTCTTGATCTCGTCAAACTGGCTCGTAAGGTCGTTGGTGATGAGCTCCTCCACCGAAGGCCCTCCGCAGCCGGAAAGCAAAACCACGCACGTGACCAGGGCAGCCATCAGGGGCGCAAGCAGCAGCTTCTTTTTCATGACAGTCCTCCAAACAAGCGGCACCGCGTTCCTCGCGCAGCGCACGTCGCAACAGTAAGTTCATATTAGCGGCTCCGTCCAAACCCCTACGTCGCAAAAGCGCGGACGGCTCAATTTGACGAACAAATGGCCCGTGAAGCAAGCCCCATTACAGTCTGAGTCGTCCATAAGGGCGGCCCTTCACCTTCAAGGCATTACGATTGGGCCGTACCGATGGTCGCCGACCGACCGCCCCGGATGGCCGTCTGCCCCTGCCCCGTAGAGGGCCCGGGGGGTGTTGCCACCGGGGCGGGACGGCGCGCGGGAAACGACTGATAGAGATGTGCCGGGCCCGATCCGGGCCACGGCCGGGTAATGTGGGTGTCGCCTCCGCGCTCTCCGGCCGGCTCAAGGGAGAGGATGCACCATGGGCGAAGCGATCCGGGCCACCGTTGCCTACCTGGGGATCGACGTCGGGAAGCGGTCGCACAGCGCGTGCGGCCTCGGCGAGGACGGAGAGGTGGCCTTCAGGTCCGACCTCGAGAACCGGCCCGCCGACATCGACCGGCTGCTCGAGCGCGCCGGCGCCGGCGCGCTGGTCGTCGTCGACCAGAAGCGCAACATCGGCGCGCTCGTGCTCGCCCGCGCGTTCGCGCACGGAAACCCCTGCGCCCACCTGCCCGGATACGCCGAGAGGCAGGCCCGTGGCATGTTCCCGGGCGTCGCCAAGACCGATGCCATCGACGCCGAGGTGATCGCGAGGACCGCGCGCGGCATGCCCGGCGCGCTCAGGCCGCTCGCCGAGGAGCCCGAGGGCGCCGCGTCGCTGCGCATCCTGTCGTCGCAGCGCGAGTTCGCGGCCGCCGCGCGCACCAGGGCGAAGAACCGCCTGCGCGCGACCCTGCTGGAGGCCGACCCCGCGCTCGAGCGGGCCGTCGACCCGTCGCGCGGCTTGCATGTGGCGCCGCTCGCCGAGTTCGGCTCGGCGGCGGGGTGCTCCGCGGCCGGCTGGCGCAGGTTCTCCGCGGCGGCCAGGCGCGCCGGCGCGCCCGCGGCCGGCGCCCGCGCGCCCTGGGAGTCGATGCTCGCCTCAGCGGGGTCGGGCAGGGCCCTCCCCGCCGGGGAGGACGTCGCGGTGCGCATGCTCGCGCGCGAGATCGCCGCGCTCGACGCCGACGTCGCCGAGCTGGAGGGGCTCGTCGCCGACTCGCTGGCGGGCGACGAGGTCTACGAGTGCCTGCTCACGGTCCCCGGGATCGGCCCCAAGACCGCCGCCGCGCTCGTCACGTCGGTCGACGTCTCGATGTTCCGCGGCCACGACGAGCTCGCGAGCTACTGCGGCGTGGCGCCCGCCGACAGCAGGTCCGGCACCAGCGTGAGGTCGACCTCCCCGCAGCGCGGGGGCAACAAGCAGCTCAAGAACCTGCTGACATTCAGCTGCAACTCCCTCATCGGCACGCAGAACAGGTTCGGAAGGTACTACGACGAGTGCAGGGCGAGGGGGATGAGGCACAACAAGGCGCTGAAGGCCGTGGCGAGAAAGAGGCTCAAGGTCATCTACGCGGTCATGCGCGACGCGGTCCCGTACGCGGCCTAGGCCGCGGTCGGACAACCTAGCGGACGAGGGGCGCCCGGCGCCCTGATGGGCCATGCTGAAAAACGAAAGCCGCTATGGTTGACAAAACCATAGAGACACCCCCCTGCAATAAAACGCACCTGCTTAGCCCATTAAAAAAGGGTGGCCGGACAACCCGACCACCCTTGTGCATCTTCTGGATGCCGCAGACTACTTGCGGACGACCTTAACGATGGCGTCACCGGCGGCGACGGCAGACTCGGCCTCGACGGTAAGCTCGACGTCGGCAAACTCGGCGGTGTTGGACACGGCCACGACGACGCAGTCCTTGTAACCGGCAGCGGCGATCTTGGCGCGGTCGATCTTGAGCATGGGCTGGCCGGCCTTCACGACATCGTCAGCCTTGACGAAGCCCTCGAAGCCGTCGCCGTTCATGTTGACGGTATCGACGCCGACGTGCACCAGAACCTCGATGCCGCTATCGGACTGCAGGCCCACGGCGTGACCCATGGTAACGGTAACCTTGCCGTCGCAGGGAGCGTAGACCAGATCGTCCTCGGGCCACACGGCGCAGCCCTTGCCCAGGACCTCGCCACCAAAGACGGGATCGGGCACGTCGGCCATCTTGATGACCTTGCCCTTGACGGGCGAGCACAGCACGTCGGCGCCGGCAGAAGCAGAGATGGAGGCAGGAGCAGCGGCAGCCGCGGGCTCAGCCTTCTTCTTGAACATGTCAAACAGACCCATACGTTTTCTCCTCTTGATTAAGCGCAACGTAGTGCGCATGCCTATGGTGATTATAGTGCCAATTGGACCAAAAACTAAGGTGGGGAGTCGAATCGAAAACTCTGCCGACGTCTTTGTCCATCGGCGCCCGTTTTGTTGATTAACCCTCGATGAGCCCCAGATGCACGAAGGCGTTCCAGATGCCGTCGTCGTCGACATTCGTGGTCACGAAATCGGCCGCCGGTCCGGCGTTCGTCAGAGCGCCGGAACTCAATCGCCGGAACTCAATTACTCCAAGCCCTCAGCGCCGTTGGACTTGATAATCTTCTGGTATGCGAAGAAGCTGTCCTTGCGGCGGCGCTCGTAGGTGCCGGTGCCGTCGTCGTACTTGTCGACGTGGATGAAGCCGTAGCGCTTGCGCATCTCGCCGGTGCCGGCGGACACCAGGTCGATGGGGCCCCACCAGGTGTAGGCAATCAGGTCGACGCCGTCGGCAACGGCCTCGCCCATGGCCTTGATGTGACTCTGCAGATAGGCGATGCGGTACGGATCGTGAATGGAGCCGTCCTCCTCGACCTCGTCGTAGGCACCCATGCCGTTCTCGACCACCATCAGCGGAATCTCGTAGCGGGCGTAGATCTCGTTGAGGGCGATACGCAGGCCCAGCGGGTCAATCTGCCAACCCCAGTCGGTGGACTCCAGGTAGGGGTTCTTGCCGCCAAAGGTCATGTTGCCCTCGGTCATCTCGTGGTCCTTGTGGGTGCCCACGGTACCGGACATGTAGTAGCTAAAGGTGTAGAAGTCGACCTTGCCATCGGCGATATCCTGCAGGTCGCCGTCCTCCATCGCGAGCTCGACGTCGTTCTCGGCCCAGAAGCGCTTGGCGTAGAACGGGTACTTGCCGCGCACCTGTACATCGGAGCAGTACCAGTTCATGGAGTTCATCTGCTGCTGCGTGGCGAACACGTCGACCGGATCGCACGTGGCGGCGTAGGAGAGGATAAAGCAGTCCATGTTGCCCATCTTGAACTGTGGGTAGTGCTCGTGGGCGTAGCGCACGACGCGGCCGCTGGCGACAAACTGGTGATGCAGGGCCTGGAAGCGCTGCTGAGCGGTGGTCTTGATGGCGCTTGCCGGGCCCTCGAAGCCCTGGATCAGGCCGGTCTCCATCATGGCACCCATGTCCATGGTGCCGCAGTTGATCTCGTTGAAGGTGAGCCAGAACTTGACCTTGTCCTGATAGCGGTCGAAGACGGTCTGGCAATACTTCTCAAAGAAGCCGATGAGCTCGCGGCTCGCCCAGCCGTTGTACTTCTCGACCAGGTGATAGGGCATCTCGTAGTGCGAGAGGGTCACGAGCGGCTCAATATTGTGAGCGCGCAAGCAGTCGAAAACGCGGTCGTAGAAGGCGAGGCCGGCCTCGTTGGGCTCAGCATCGTCGCCGTTGGGGAAGATGCGGCTCCAAGAGATGGACATGCGGAACATGTTGAAGCCCATCTCGGCGAACAGCGCGATGTCTTCCTCGTAGTGATGGTAGAAGTCGATGCCGTCATGGTTGGGGTAGAAGCGGTTGGGATCGATGTCGATCGTGATCTGGCGCGGCTCCTTGTAGCTGCCGCCCAGGAAGTGGTCGTCGACGGAAGCGCCGCGGCCGTCCACGTTCCAAGCGCCCTCAAACTGATTGGCGGCGGTGGCGCCACCCCAATAGAAACCCTCGGGGAACTTGATGTTTGCCATGAGCATCTCCTTTGCATCGTGGGTCGATAAGCCGAGTATCGCCCACGCGGGAGACATGCGGAGGCGGGGGCGCCAAACCCGATACTTCTTTTCGCAGCGGCACCCCGCCGCCTGCCCGCCCCTGACACTTCCTGACACCCGCCAAAAAGGGACAGGTTTATTTTGGTCGGTTTTATCTGGGCAAACGCTGACGATAGGCAGCCGGCGTGCAGCCATAGCGCTCGGCAAACTTTTTGTAGAAGAAGCTCATGTTGGCATAGCCCGCCTCGTGCGCTGCGACCTCCGCGATGGCGCCGGCATCGAGCAGCGTCGCCGCGCGCGCTAGGCGGCTCTCTTGCACCAGCTGCATAAACGTGCGGCCTGTCTGACGCTTGAGCAGGGCGCTTGCGTAGTTGGGGCTCAGGTGCAGGTGGCGGGCTAGGTCCTCGAGGGTACAGTCGCGAGCTTGACGCTCGATGTAGCTCATCGCCGCTGCAACCTGCGCCGAGGGAAGCGCGGGGCCGTCCGTTTGCAGCAGCGCTGCCTCGTAGCTTTGCACGAGCTCGACCAGCAGCAGCTCAAACAGCCTCGACACGATCTGGGGGCTCGCTGACGTCGGCCCCAGGAGCTCGCACAACATCTCCTGCATATACCGGCGCACCCGACGGCTAGCGCCCGTGCGGAAATGCACATGCCCGCGATGATCGGTCTCGTCGTTAAGTGCGTTGAGCAGGAACTGCGAGACGGCGCTTGCGGACGAAAGGCTTTGCTCCAGGCTGCGGCGCAGCATCGGCCGCGAAATGACAATGCTCAACATCAGGTCGTGCTCGCCGAGCTCGCCTACGGCATGCGGGCATGCGGCATCGAGCAGAAGTACCTCGTTTTGGGCGAGCGTGAGTTGCGTACCATTGACAACCTGTGGCGCACGCCCTCGATAGACATAGCTGATTTCGACATAATCGTGCACGTGCTCCGGCACGGGGTTAAAGCGTGAATTGCGCACAATCGACAGGCCCTCGGGCATGCCTTCTTGGTGCGGGGCGTATGTCGCGTTACCGATTTTATGGACATGCCTGCCATCGATATCTGCCTGTTGGCCCTGACTAAATGCATTGTTCCAGTCATAGCGGGCGCCCGCGCAGTAAGCGCGCTCGCTGTCGGTCAGCTCGAGCAAAAGATTGTCCAAACGTGCGATATCCATAGCGCCACCATCGTTGATTTAGTCATATTCTGCCGTGGTTTTGATATTAGCAGGGCAGCGCGCGCGGCGTACTCTGACTTCAATCGATTTAAAAGGTTGGTTTTAGAGGAGTAGGTATGGCGGCATATGACAACCATGTGCTTCCGTTCTTGTGGCTCAAGGGCGAAGAACGCGAGACGATTACCGAATACTTAGAGCAGATTGCCGGGGCGGACATCCGCGAAGTCTGCCTTGAGTCGCGCACGCATCCCAAGTTTTGCCGCGATGGCTGGTGGTCCGACCTGCGTTTTATCATTGGCGAGTGCAAGCGCCTGGGCCTGAAGATCTGGCTGCTCGATGATGCCCACTTTCCCACGGGCTACGCCAACGGCGCGCTTGCAGGCGAGGATGTAGACCCCGCGCTCAAGAAGACCGTGCTTAAGCATCACACGGTGACGGTCGTTGGACCCCAGCCATCCACGACCATCAAGCTCGGCAACCTCATGGATCCCACGGAGCACTTTGTGGGCGCGGCGGGTTTTGACGCTGCCGGCGTGCCGCTCGACCTTGAGCTCGCCGTTGAGCAAACCGAGGGAGGCACTCCCGCCTGCCTGCGCTTTGACGCTCCCGCCGGTGTCACCGCCCTCGAACTCTACGTCACCAGCCAAAAGACCGGCTTTCGCGATGAATACATCAACATGGTCGATGCCGATTCGTGTCGCATGCTCATCAACGCCGTCTACGAACCCACGTTTGAGCATCTGGGCGACGAGTTCGGCAAGACCATTCTGGGGTTCTTTACCGATGAACCGGGCTTTATGAACGAAAAAGGTGCGACCCTCGAAGACGCTTCTACCAGCAGCTTTATCGGACGCGGCGACATGGCGCTGCCATGGTCGGACGAACTTGCGCGACGCCTGCACGAGGCACTGGGCGCGAATTGGCTGAGTGAGCTCCGTGAGCTTTGGACGCGCGACCCCGCCGGCGCTCGGGTCCGCCACACTTACATGGACATCGCCACGCAGCTCTACCGTACGTGCTTTGACGAGCAGATTGGTGACTGGTGCCGCGAGCGCGGCGTTATGCACATTGGCCATGTAATCGAGGACAAGAGCTGCCACACGCGCTTGGGCCAGGGCGCTGGGCACTACTTCCGTGCTGTCGCCGGTCAGGACATGGCGGGCATCGATGTTGTTATTAACCAGCTCGCCCCTGGCATCGACCACGGCCCTTACAGCTACTTCCATGGCGCATGGAACATGGAGTTCTTTACCTACGCGCTTGCCAAACTGGGCTCTTCGGCCGCGCGCCTCGACCCCAAAAAGCAAGGGCGCTGCATGGCCGAGGTCTTTGGCGCCTTCGGCTGGCACGAGGGCTTGCGCGAGATGAAGTGGATTGCCGACCACATGCTCGTCCGCGGCGTCAATTGGTTTACGCCGCACGCGTTTAGCATGGCGCCCTTCCCCGATTGGGACTGCCCGCCGCACTTTTACGCGCACGGCAACAACCCGCAGTGGCCGCACTTTGGCCAGCTCATGAGCTATATGAACCGTACGGCAACGCTGCTTTCGGGAGGCTGTGCCACGCGCCCCGTCGCCATCCTGTACCATGCCGATGCCGAATGGGCCGGTAGCGCCATGCCCATCGAGCGCGTGGCGGCAGAGCTCACGCGCGCGCAAATCGACTTTGATTTTGTGCCCGCCGAGGCTTTTGAGGACAAGGGTCGCTACAAGGTTTCGTTTGCCGACGGATTGCTTGGTGTTAACAACTGCCACTACCAGGCATTTGTTATGCCCGGTGCTACGTTTATTGGCGCGGAGACGGCAAAGGCGGCGAGATACATGACGGATGCAGGCGTTATGGTGCTTGCCGTCGACGAGGTGCCCGGCGCATTCTACGATTCCGATGGCGCGGTCGAGCTGGAAGGGCTCGTCGCAACGCCGCTCGCCGATGTCGCCCGCGCGCTTGCAAGCGCGGGACTGCAGACCGTTGTGCCTGACACACCGCAGCCCTGGCTACGCGCACTTCGCTACGAGCGAGCAGGCGAGACCCACGTTATGCTCGTCAACGAGCACCCACGCGAGCACATCGACTGCACGGTTGCACTTGCGACAGGCGAGCGCCTTTGTGGCACGCGGCTCGACCTGCTAAACGGTGCCGAGCCCGTTGCGTTTGACGGTGCACTGGAGCTCGCACCCTTCGAGAGCTGCATCGTTGTTTTGCAAGCGAGCAGCGAGGATGCGCCCGGAGACGGCGTAATCGACGCTGATACATCGCTCGGCCTGCGCATCGAAGGCCCATGGACCGTTGCCCTCTCCCCTGCCGGCAGCAATGGCGCCTTTGGTGAACCGCAAAAGCTCAAGCACCTGCGCGACCTTACAGCCGATCTGTTCACCGGCACCTGCGGCACCTACCGATATCATGCGTCGTTTGAGCTGGCCAACGATTGCGCCGACGCCACGATCAACCTGGGAGACGTCTACGAAACCGCGACGCTCACGCTCGATGGACGCCCGCTCGGCACACGCATCTGCCCGCCCTACCGTTTTGCCGCCGGCGCACTTTCCGCCGGTGCGCATGAGCTCACGATCGACGTCATCAACACGCTCGACCATGCAATCCCCGACATCTTCGCCCTCACTGAGCCCGTCACCCCCAGCGGCATCCTCGGCCCCGTTACCCTTTGCGGGCAAAACCTGCCAAAATAAACCTGTCCCTTTTTGGCAGGTTTGGCGAGTGTGGGAGTTCGCATGGATATCAAACGCAAGATCACCGAAGCGCAGGGCCTCACCCCCACCGAGCAACAGCTCGGCATTGCAGCCCTTGCCATCGGTCAGGACATCCGCGGTCTTTCTATTAAGGAATTTGCCGCGCGCACCAACGTTTCGGTCGCGAGCGTACACCGTTTTTGCAAAAAGCTCGGTCTCGAAGGCTTCAAGGATCTCAAGGTCGAGCTTATTCGCTTGGCAACCGAGGCGGGAAACCGCCGCGACGTGGACATCAACTTTCCCTTTGATGCTACGTCCAGCCCCGCGCAGGTTATGGAGCGCATGGAGGGGCTCTACCAGACCACGCTGGCCGAAACGCAAGAGCTGCTCGACCCCACGCAGCTTGACCACGCCGCCAAGCTCATCGCGAACGCCCGACAGGTCGACATCTACACGGGCTCGCACAACCTCTATCCAGCGGGAATGTTCCGCGACCGCCTGCTCTCCGCCGGCAAAAGCGCAACGTGCCACGACGGTGTCGAGGCCCAGGTACGAACGGCACTCGCCTCGGGCCCCGACCATGTGGCAATCGTCATCTCTTACAGCGGCCTTGCCCCCAACCTCAAGGACATCTTGCCGATCCTCAGCAGTCGGCATGTCCCGGTCATCGTCATCGGTACGCCTTATTGCGCGCGCATTCATCCCGGCTTTGCCGCCTACCTTACGGTGAGTGACCACGAGAGCATGACGCATCGCATCACGCAGTTCGCGAGCCACATCGCCGTGCAATACGTGCTCGATTCGCTCTACAGCAGCTACTTCGCCAAAGACTACGCCCACTGCTCCGAATTCCTGGAGCGCTCGTTTCCCTACACCCGCCTCCCGGGGCTCAAGTAGCGACGAGCGTGGATTTTTGGACGCTCATCTAACGAGCGTGGATAATCTCCCACTTTGAGCCCGCACACAGGCCAAAACCGGTAACTAGTCATTGGGGACGTTCTTAAACGACTAGTCAAACAAGAACGTCCCCAACGACTAGTCGTTTAAGAACGTCCCCAATGACTACCCCAACAACGGCAACGCCGATGTTTTGGCAACGACAGACACTATGACCCAATCCGAGGGCACTAAAAAGATAGGAGCCCCCGCTCGTGACCGCGGGTCGGGGCTGCGACAATGATGTCGAAGTGCCATAGGCGCAGCCGCGCCGCAACGAGGTTGGGAGGCTCCCATGCCAAAGTATTCTACCGCGTTCGGGATGGACGTCCACCTGAGGTCGACCACCGTCTGCGCCCTCGACGCGGACACCGGCGAGGCCGTGACGAGGAGGTTCCCCGGCAACCCCTGGGGCGAGATCGCCGGGTGGATGGATGGGTTCCCCGGGCCGTCGCTCGCGGCCTACGAGAGCGGCTACCTCGGCTTCGCCCCGCAAAGGGAGCTCGCCGGGCTCGGCGTCGAGTGCGTCGTCGCCGCGGTCTCGAAGATCCCCAGGTCGGCCGCCGACTCGGCCTCCAAGAACGACAGGAACGACGCCGCCAGGATGGCCAAGGCGATACTCGCCCACGACATCTCCCCCGTATGGATCCCCTCCCCCGAGGTCGAAGGCATCAGGGACCTCGCCGGCGCCTACGACGGGGCGACCGCGCGCCTGGCGACCGCCAAGCAGCGGCTGCTCGCCTTCCTCGCAAAGCGAGGGTTCGTCTACGGCGGCACCACGCCCGCCGGCAACCCGAGGAAGTACTGGACCTACGACTTCCTGAGGTGGCTCGACAAGGTCAGGCCGGAGGACGATGGCGGGGTTCGGACGCTCGCCGCCCTGAGGAACGAGGTCGAGGCCGCGGCGGAGGCCCGGGCGGACCTGCTCTCCGAGTACAGGGCCGCCGTGGATGCCAGCCCGATCGCCGCGGAGGTGGCCGCCCTCCAGTCGATCAAGGGCTGCGCCTTCGCGCTGGCCGCAGCTTTCTCGGCCGAGGTCGGCGACTTCACGAGGTTCCGTTTGTTAGCGCTACTGTAAAAACAACCAATTTCGCCATCGCACCTTAGCCGATTCCGCCAACGCAATTTCCCCGATCACGCCAACGCATTTTCACCATTTCCACCAACGCCGGGGCTTACGCTTCGACCGACAAGCGAACGATGCTTTCGGGAGGAGCGGCCGTGGCGGAGAAGAACCTGATCGGAGAGTTGGACATGTACAGGGAAGCGGGCATAAAGCCCAACTTCAGCGACATAGCGAAGCGCTACGGCAAGGACAGGCACACCGTGGCGGCGTACTGGAGGGCCGAGGGCGGCCGGCCCCGCGACGGGCGCGCCGACAGGGCGGGCTCCTTCGACGCGCACATCGAGGAGGTGGCCGCCAAGGCGCAGCTGCCGGGGGTCACCAAGAAGGGCATCCACGAGTGGCTGCTGCACAGGTATCCCGGCGAGAACCTGGCCGGCTACAACGCCTTCACCCAGTTCATGCGCAAGAACGGTATCGCCGTCGGGGCCTCCGTCGGCCCGGAACCGCACCCGCGCTTCGAGACGCCGCCCGGGCTGCAGCTGCAGTTCGACTGGAAGGAGTCGGTCAGGATGGCGAACCGCGACGGCGAGCTGTTCGAGTTCAACGTGTTCGCGGCGACGCTGGGCCATTCCCGCAGGCACATATTCATCCGGTCGGGGACCAGGACGACCGACGACCTGGTCAGATGCATGTACGCCACGATCGCGAGGCTCGGCGGCGTGCCCCGCGAGTGGGTCACGGACAACATGTCCGCCCTGGTGACGGTCAAGGGCGGCAGGCGCCTCAAGGTCCAGCGCGCATACGAGTTCGCCAAGGCCGCCGGCTTCGAGCTGAAGCTGTGCCGCCCGCGCAGCCCCCAGACCAAGGGCAAGGTCGAGTCGTCGAACCGCTTCCTGTCGCGGCTCGCGGCCTACCAGGGCGACTTCGACGGCTGGGACGACATCGACGAGATCATCGCGCGGATCGAGGACGCCAGCAACTCCGAGCCCAACGAGACCACGGGGCTGCCGCCCTCCGCGCTGTTCATGGAGGAGAAGGACGCGCTGCTGCCCGTCGGCAACCTCCGCGCCCTCGAGGAGGCGATGGGCGACGTGGTGCGCGTGGCCAGGGTGCCGGCCACGATGCTGGTCAGCGCGCACGGCGAGCCCATGTCGGTGCCCAGGCGCTGCATCGGCAGGCCCGCCCGCATCGTCTGCATGCCCGGCGGCGCGATGGACTGCTACGTCGGCGGCGAGCTGGTGGCGACGCACGTGGCGGGCGGGCCGGCCTACGACCCGGCGCACTACGCCGAGGCCATGGCCGGGAAGCGCTGGTTCGGCGACGCCGCCGGCGACATCGAGGCGGCCGCCGCCGCCAACCTCGGGCTGCTCGACTCGATAGGGGGCTCGCTGTGGGCGCCGCGGTGCAGGCCAGCCCGCTCAACCGCCTGGCGGCCAATCTCGAGGAGCTGGGGCTCGAGGGCATGGCGTCGTCGGTGCCCGAGTACGTCAGGCTCGTCGCCGACGGGAGGAAGAGCCTGGTCGACGCCATGCTCGAGCTCACCGACGCCCAGATAGCCCTCAAGCGGCGCGCCGACGACGAGCGCCGCACGAGGATGGCCAACTTCCCCTACATAAAGACGCTGGCCGACTTCGACTGGGGTTTCCAGCCGAGCGTGCCCCGCGGGCTGGTCGAGCAGCTGGCCACGCTCGAGTTCGTCGACCGCGGCGACAACGTCGTGCTCGTCGGCAGCCCGGGCGTCGGCAAGACCCACCTGTCGATAGCCATAGGCCACGAGGCGGTGATGGCCCGCAAGCAGGTGTACTTCGCCGACTGCTCGAGGCTGGTCGAGGACCTCAAGCACGCCTCGGCGAAGGAGGCGCTGGCGCGCAGGATGCGGTTCTACGAGCACTGCAGCCTGCTGATAATAGACGAGCTGGGCTACCTCGATATCGGGAAGGAGGGCGCCGACCTGCTGTTCCAGCTGGTGAACAGGCGCTACGCGCTCAAGCGGTCGACGATCGTCACGACCAACGTGCCGGTCGGCAGGTGGGGCGACGTGTTCGGCAGCAACGTCACGGCCTCGGCGGTCGCCGACAGGCTGTGCCACCACTGCGCGATGATCAAGATAACGGGCCGGTCGTACCGCCTGAAGGACGTGTCCATCGGCGGTGAGGACGGGAAGGAGGAGGGCGCCTAGGCGCCGAAAGCGGCACATCCGCGTTGGCGAATCCGGTGTATCCGCGTTGGCGCGATTGGCGAAAATGCGTTGGTGGAAATGGTGAAAATTATATTGACGCTAACACCGTTCCGGAAGGCGGGTCACGGCCTATTTCGGCCTCGCGCCGAGCCAGAGGTCGAGTGGCGACTCCGTGCGGCTCGGAGGCATCAGCGGCGCGGGCAACGCGCTCGTGAGGAAGCTGGCCGTTGAGGGTTCATGGTGCTACGCCGCGGCACGGCACCAGCCGAAGCTCATGCCGAGGGACACGGGCGTGTCCCTCGAGATAAGGATGCACGGGAGGAAGGGGTCCGAGCGGCTCCTGCGGCGGCGCGAGGAGATGCTCGCCCGCGGCATGCCCGCGGCGAAGGCCAACGCGGCCACCGCGGCCGAGCTCGTGAGGTGGCTCTGGGCCCTCGGCATGATGTGCCGGGAGGGCGCGGAATAGACATAGCCCCCGTCCCGGCGAGCCGGGCGGCCTTCGGGGACACCCCCTATTTCGCTGTGCGCGCGGAGCCCTCCGTATGCGCCTCGACAGACTTGGGGAACCCCGCCGAGGGAATGGAGTGCGGGCCGACAGAACGGTATCCGCGGATATGGGACTGAGCCGAAGGCGTCGACGACATGCCGGGGGCGGACCGGGACGGGTTCAACGGCGGGCCCCGCCGACCGATTGCAAGCGGTCGGCGGGGCCATTGTGGCTCTTGACAGCGGATTGGGTCATATGAGCGAAAGCCCGCCAGAGCGAGCAAGGTGCCTTGAAACAAGGCGGCATTGACCTTCTGGTCATGCCGCCGAAGTTGAAA
>PPYE01432697.1_pt1 | contig 68831 bp, 62 predicted proteins | sample 1559881 | NCBI WGS metagenome assembly PPYE01 (sample SAMN08240022, study PRJNA423297) | Human gut metagenome, whole genome shotgun sequencing project. | reverse complement strand
CCCAAGGAACAGGCCGCCCCGCCGGTGCTGGTGACCCGGTCCGGCCTGGGCAAGCCCCTGGGGGCCAACGAGGCCGCCGACATCACCGTGACCATCCAGAACGCCGGCAGCACCAGGATGATCAAGCCCCTGGCCTCCTTCAGCGCGTCGGAATCCCTGATCATCGCCAACGACGTGAGCACGGTGGTCCTGCCCGACCTGGACCCGGGCAAGAGCACCACCGTCACCCTGCGGGTGCAGGCGGCCAAGGAGATCGCCGCGGCCTCCCAGTCGCTGCAGGTGGACCTGAAATATTCCTACGAGAGCGCCGGCCAGCTGCTGCAGGCCACCACCTCGGACAAGCTGAACCTGTCGGCGGCGCCCTCCACCACCCCGGGCCCCGGGATCGACAGCGCCACCCCCAACATCGTCATCCGGGATTTCAGCTACGGGCAGGAGAACATTGCCGCCGGGGCCCGGTTCCAGCTGAATTTCCGGTTCCAGAACATGGGCCGGATGAAGGTGGAAAACGTGGTGGCCAGCATTGACGGGGGCGAAAACTTCGCCCTGGACGGGGGCACCAGCACCTTCTACTACGACACCCTGGGTTCCAAGGCGGAGCAGACCCAGACCGTGCCCCTGCAGGCCCTGCCCACCGCCAAGAGCGGCGCCCAGGCGGTGACGGTGCAGTTCAAGTACGAGTATGTGGACGGGGGCAAGCGCAGCGCCGCCACCTCCGAAATCAAGATGGCGGTGCCAGTTGTGCAGAAGGACCGGTTCCTGGTCAACGCCCCCACCCTGCCCGAAAGCTGCACCGTGGGCGAGGAGTGCGTGCTGACCCTGAACTACGTCAACCGCGGCAAGACCGAGGTTTCCAACGTGGAAGCCGCGGTGGAGGGCGACGGGGTGGACGCCACCGCCCGCACCCAGTATGTGGGCAACATCGCCGCCGGGTCCAGCGGCAGCATCGGTTTTGCCCTGACCCCCAACCGCAGCGGCCCGGTGAAAGTCACCCTGAAGGTGAGCTATGAGGACCCCAACCTGCAGCCCCAGACCCTGGAATTTCCGGTGGAACTCACCGCCGCCGAAGGGGCGGACGACGGCGACCTGGGCATGGATGTGCCGGAGGAGGACGCCGGGGGCTTCAAGTTTCCCTGGCCGGTGCTGCTGGTGATCCCCGCCGCCGGGCTGGTGGCCGGGGCGGTGGTGCTGATCCGCCGCCGCAAGGCCCTGGCCGAGGTGGACAACGACCCCAACCGGGACGACTGGGGCACCGGTGCCTGGGACAACGACGCCTGGGACGAGGAAGACCCGGAGGTGTGACCCATGAAGCACGAAGATCTGCTGCGGGTCTGCCTGCAGAACCTGCTGCGACGCAAATCCCGCACCATCCTCACCGTGCTGGGGGTGCTCATCGGCTGCTGTTCCATCGTGATCATGGTGTCCTTGGGCATCGGCATGAAGGAAAGCCAGGAAAAGCTGCTGTCCGAGCTGGGGGACCTGACCATCATCACGGTCACCGCCCCCCAGAAGGGCCACGGCAAGAAAAAGCTGGACGACAAGCTGCTCAAGGAGATCCGCGCCCTGGACGGGGTGGAGGGGGTGACCCCCAAGCTGGGGTTTGACGCCTACAGCTGCCGGCTGCTGGCGGGCCCCGGCAACCGGTATGTGGCCGACTGGTCCATGCTGGCCGGGCTGGACACCGCCCAGATGGACAAGATGGGCTACCAGCTCACCGACGGCAACTACCCCGCCGCCCCGGGGGAGGTGGCTGTGGGGCAGTATTTCGCCTACAATTTCCGGGACACCCTGCGCCCCGAAGGGGCCAACACCATCAACCGCTGGGACAGCGGCATGGACGAGGACGGACGGCTGCTGCCGCCTCCCGACGCCTACTTTGACCCGCTGAAACAGCCCCTGACCCTGGAGGTCACCGGCGCCGACGGCAGCACCTTCACCGTTCCCCTGAAAGCGGTGGGCGCCGTGAAAGAGGACAACGCCAAAGGCTACGAGACCTCCGACGGGGTGATGATGAGCGTGGCCGACCTGCAGGCCCTGCTCAAGCGGGCCTCCAACGGCCGCAGCACCCCCAACAGCACCCCCGCCTACGATTCGGTGCTGGTCAAGGTCAGCGGCATCAAGCAGGTGGACCCGGTGGAAACCGCCATCAAGAACCTGGGCTACTCCACCGAATCCATGGAGAGCATCCGCAAACCCATGGAGAAGGAAGCCCGCCAGAAACAGATGATGCTGGGCGGGCTGGGGGCCATCTCGCTGATCGTGGCGGCCCTGGGCATCACCAACACCATGATCATGTCCATCTCCGAGCGCACCAAGGAGATCGGCGTCATGAAGTCCCTGGGCTGCTACGTCTACGACATCCGGGTGCTGTTCCTGGCCGAAGCCGGGGCCATCGGCTTCATCGGCGGGGTGATCGGCAGCGTCATCAGCTTTGTGATCTCCCTTGTCATCAATCTGGTTTCCCTGGGCTTTGCCCCGGAAAACTTCCTGCCTGCCATGTTGGGCGCCGAGGGCATCAGCCGGGTTTCGGTCATTCCGCCCTGGCTCTACCTCTTCGCCCTGGTCTTCTCGGTTTTCATCGGTCTGGGGTCCGGATACTACCCCGCCAACAAGGCGGTGCAGATTCCGGCGCTGGAAGCCATCAAGAGTGAATAAAAAGCCCCTGTTCTTCCCTCCGGGCGGTCCCGCTGCTGTGCAGCGGGGCCGCCCTTTTGGCTGCGGGCGCTACCATTTTGACCACGGATGCAGTATAATAAAGGCAAAATGCAAGGAATTGCGGTTTGTCTGTGGGGGGAATCCGGTTTGATGAAAAAACGGGTGCTGACTTTTCTGTGGGTCAGCCTGATCTGTCTGGCCGCCCTGTGCGTGGCGGTGTTCGGGGTGATTGCCCGGGTCATGGTGGAGCGAAGCGACCAGACCCTGACCCAGGTGGCCACCCTGTACATGGAGGATATCAACACCCAGCTGCAGCGGCATTTTGACTCGCTGGTGGAGATGCAGCTGTCCCAGGTGGAGGGCATCACCCTGGCGGTGCCCCCCTCCAGCGTGGACACCATCGACGAAGATTTCCTTCAGTCCATGACCACCGCCGCCCAGGCCCGGGACTTCACCTACCTGGCCCTGTACAACACCGAGGGCAAGGCAGATGTACTCTACGGGGAGCCGGTGACCATCCGGAAGGAAGACGCCCTTCTGGCTTCCCTGAACCAGGCCAACCCCAAGGTGGTGCTGGCCGATGCCGCCGATGGGGAAGGGCTGCTGCTCTTCGGGGTGTCGGTGGGCTATCCTGTCTCGGAAGGCTACCCCATGCCGGACGGCAGCCAGTGTACCGCCCTGCTGGCCGGGGTGCCCCTGGACTCCATCAACGATACCCTGTCCTTAAGCATCGACAACACCCTGATCTTTTCCCATATCATCGAGGCCGACGGCTGCTTTGTGCTGAAAAACAACGCCGACATCCCGGAGGACAACTACTTTGACTGGCTGCAGAACCACAGCGAGTTTGAGGATATGACCACCGATGAGGCCATCGCCGACCTGAAACAGGCCATCGCCAAGGGAGAGCTGTTCAGCGCCGCCATGCTCACCGATGGGCAGCGGCGGCATGTGTGCTGTTCGCCGCTGAATAACTCCGAGTGGTATCTGGTCACCGTCATGCCCTACGGCGCCCTGGACGAGGCAGTGGCTGACCTGAGCAGCTGGCAGATGACCACCACCCTGGCGGGCTGCGGGTTGCTGCTGGCGGCCACCCTGTTTGTGTTTTTCCTGTATTTCCGTATGTCCCGCCGGCAGCTGGCCGAGGTGGAAACGGCCCAGCGGGAAGCCGAACACGCCAGCCGGGCCAAGAGCGAGTTTTTGTCCAACATGAGCCACGACATCCGCACCCCCATGAACGCCATTGTGGGCATGACGGCCATCGCCGCCGCCAACGTGGAGGACCCCGACCGGGTGCGGTCCTGCCTGCGCAAGATTTCCCTGTCCAGCAAGCACCTGCTGGGGCTGATCAACGACGTGCTGGACATGTCCAAAATTGAGAGCGGCAAGCTCACCCTGAACATCGACGCCGTCAGCCTGCAGGAGACGGTGGAAGGCATCGTCAACATCATCCAGCCCCAGGTCAAGGCGAAAAAACAGAGCTTTGACGTCTTTATCCGGGACATCCACCGGGAAAACGTCTACTGTGACAGCGTGCGCCTGAACCAGGTGCTGCTGAACCTGCTTTCCAACGCCCTGAAGTTCACCCCCGAAGGGGGCAGCATCACCCTGACCGTCAGCCAGGAAGCCTCCCCCAAAGGGGAGGACTATGTGCGCACCCATTTTGTGGTCAAGGACACCGGCATCGGCATGTCGGAGGAATTCCAACAAAAAATCTTCGAGTCCTTTGCCCGGGAGGACAACCGCCGGGTGCAGCGCACCGAGGGCACCGGCCTGGGCATGACCATCACCAAGTACATTGTGGACGAGATGCAGGGCACCATCACGGTGTCCAGCCAGGTGGACAAGGGCAGCGAATTCCGGGTGACGGTGGACCTGCAGGCGGTGCCGGACACCTGTGCCCCCATGCATCTGCCCGCCTGGGATATGCTGGTGGTGGACGACGACGAACAGCTGTGCACCTCCGCCGCCGAAAACCTGTGCCAGATCGGGGTGAACGCCCAGTGGGCCACCGGCGGGGCCCAGGCCCTGGCCATGGCCGAAGAACGCCACCGGCAAGGCCGGGACTACCATATCATCCTGCTGGACTGGAAGATGCCCGACATGGACGGGGTGGAAACCGCCCGCCGTCTGCGGGCCGCCGTGGGGGACGGGGTGCCCATCCTGCTGATCTCCGCCTACGACTGGGGGGACATTGAATCCCAGGCCCGGGCCGCGGGCATCACCGGCTTTTTGCCCAAGCCCCTGTTCAAATCCACCTTGTACCACGGCCTTCTGCCCTACGCCCAGTCCGAAGATGCCGGGGCCAAGGATGCCCCCGCCCGGGACATTGCCCCCGACTTTACCGGCACCCGGCTGCTGGTGGCGGAGGACAACGAGCTGAACTGGGAGATTGCCAACGAGCTGCTTTCGGCCCAGGGCTTCACCCTGGACTGGGCGGAGAACGGCCGTCTGTGCGTGGAGAAGTTCACCGCCGCCGCCCCCGGCACCTACGACCTGATTTTGATGGACCTGCGCATGCCCGAGATGGACGGCTACGAGGCCACCAAGGCCATCCGTGCTCTGGACCGCCCCGACGCCAAATCCATCCCCATCCTGGCCATGACCGCCGACGCCTTCTCGGAGGACATCCACAAGTGCCTGGAATGCGGCATGAACGCCCACATTGCCAAGCCCCTGGACATGCGGGAGCTGCTGCGGCTGCTGCAAAAGTTCCTGCCCCGCAAGAATCCCTGACCGGCGTCGTTATTCATTCCGGGCATAGCATGATATGCAATATAACTATTAGACATACCGTCTTTTTGGACATATACTGAAGAAAAAGCACCGGGGCCGGCCCGCGGGCCGACCCCTGAACCGAAAGGACGGTATACTATGGAAGAGCTGCATCTGACCCGGGAATGGGACAAGACTTTTGCCAAGAGCGACAAGGTGGACCAGGAGAAAATCACCTTTCACAACCGGTACGGCATCACGTTGGCGGCGGACCTCTACCGCCCCAAAAACGCCGCGGGCAAGCTGGCGGCGCTGGCGGTGTGCGGGCCCTTCGGCGCGGTGAAGGAACAGGCTTCCGGCCTGTACGCCCAGACCATGGCGGAGCGGGGCTTCCTGACCATCGCCTTTGACCCCTCCTTCACCGGCGAGAGCGGCGGCACGCCCCGGTATATGGCTTCCCCGGACATCAACACCGAGGATTTCCAGGCCGCAGTGGACTACCTGAGCACCCGGGAGGACGTGGACCCGGAGAAAATCGGCATCATCGGCATCTGCGGCTGGGGCGGCCTGGCCCTGAACACCGCCGCCCTGGACACCCGGGTGAAGGCCACGGTGGTGTCCACCATGTACGATATGGCCCGCATCAACGCCAAGGGCTACTTTGACGCCGAGGACAGCGAGCCTGCCCGCTACGAAAAGCGCAAGGCCCTGAACGCCCAGCGCACCGCCGATTACCAGGCCGGCAGCTACGCCCTGGGCGGCGGGGTGGTGGATCCCCTGCCGGAGGACGCCCCTTTCTTTGTGAAGGACTACTACGACTACTACAAGACTTCCCGCGGCTACCACGCCCGGTCGCTGAACTCCAACGGCGGGTGGAACGTCATCGGCTGCATGTCCTTTCTGAACCAGCCCATCCTGCACTACAGCAACGAGATCCGCAGCGCCGTTCTTATCATGCACGGGGAGAAGGCCCATTCCTGCTACATGGGCAAGGACGCCTTTGCGGATATGATGAAAGGCAACCCCTGCCCGGAGAACAAGGAGCTGCTGCTCATCCCCGACGCGGTACACACCGACCTGTACGACGGCGGCGGCAAGAACGCCATCCCCTTCGACAAGCTGGAATCCTTCTTCCGCACCTGGCTGAAATGACAGCATGACAAAACCGGCGGTCCCTTTACCCGGGACCGCCGGTTTTTGTTTGTTCAGTGTTCCGCCCGCACCGTGCTCCAGGCGGCCACCCCCAGGATGAGGGCGCCGCCCGCCAGTTCCCGGAGGGTGGGGGCTTCCCCCAGCAGCAACAGGGCGTAGAGGATGCCGTACACCGTCTCCATCCCCGACACCAGCCCTGCCGTCTGGGCGCTGACCCCTTTCTGGGCCGCCACATACAGGGTGTGGGCCAGGGCGGTGCAGACAAAGCCGATGGCCGCCACCGCCCCCAGGTCCCGGGGGGTGTACACCGCCGGCACCAGGAAAAAGGCGGGCAGCAGCAGCACGGCGGCGGTGCCCTGCTCGTACAGGCAGACCAGCCGGGCGGGGTATTGCCGGGACAGCCTCCGGTTGCACAGGGTGAGCACCCCGTAGGCCAGGCTGGAGACCATCCCCCACACCACCCCGGCGGTGGCCCGGTTCTGCAGGCTGAAGGCGGGCACTGTGATGAGCACCCCCGCCAGCAGCAGCACCGCCCGGCCCACGGCAGCGGGGCGCAACGGTTCCCGGTAGACCAGGGGTTCCAGGAAGGTCACAAACAGGGGGAAGGTGGCGTAGGTCAGGGTGCCCACCGCCACCGAGGCCATCTGCACCGACTGGAAGAAGGCGGTCCAGTGCACCGCCAGCACCGCCCCGGCCCCCATGGCCAGCGCCAGATCCCGCCGGGTGGCCAGGGCCAGGCGGGTGCGGGTGGCCAGGCAGAGCCCCAGCAGCAGCGCCGAGGAGCAGAGCACTCGGCCCCCGGCCACCAGCACCGCCGGCAAGGCGGTGAACCGGCCCAGCACCGCCGACAGGCCGAAAAGCATGACGGCAACGTGGAGCAGGGCCAGGCTGCGGGGGGTATTTTTCATGGCAAGCTTCTTCCTTTCTGCCGGTCCGCCCTGCGGGGCAGACAAAAATCCCCGTCCGGCGGCCTTGCCGGGCGGGGTTGTTTATTGGGGCGGGGTCAGGGGCGCTGGCGGTCCTCCTCGGTGCAGAAGAAGGCGGTCCACTGCCCCTGGTAGGTCAGGCAGGGCATACCGGGGGTGGGCCGGCCGGTGAGCTGCCCCGCCCGCAGGGCCCGGGCGTCCTCCAGGTTTTTGGCGATGTAATCGGGGGTGACGGGGCAGGCGTGGTGGCAGGGATAGACGGTGCGGAACCGGTGGGCCATCCGGGCCAGCTTTTCCTGGCTCTGGATGTACAGGCCCAGGTTGCGGTGGGCGCCGAAGAGGTAGATGGGCCCCTCCTTCTGCACCGAATCCCCCGCAAACAGCATTCCCTTGTCCCAGTCGGCAAAGGCCACGCTGCCGTAGGTGTGGCCGGGAATCTCGATGACCTCCAGCCGGTAGTCCCCGCAGGTGAAGGTATCCCCTTCCCGCAGCGGGTGCAGCCTGGTGGACCCGTGCACCAAGTGCCAGTCCTTTTCATGCAGCCAGGCCTCGGCAAATTCCTCCAGGCCCCCGGCGTGGTCGGGGTCGCCGTGGGTCAGCAACACCTGCACCGGGGCGTCGGTGAGGCCCCGCACCGCCTCCAGCACCTGACTGCCCGCAAAACCGGTGTCCAGCAGCAGGGCCTTGTCCGGGGCGGTGAGAAGAAACTGCCGTACCATTCCATCGTACAGCATGTACAGATTATCCGCCAGCGCTTGTGTTTGCAACATGGGAACCCCTCCTTGTCCGCACAGGGCGGACGCTCTTTGCATTTGCGCCCAAACGCGCTATACTGTGAAAAGGGCCTGCTGTAAAGCGGCCCGTCTTTGTTTTGATTATACGCGCCCGTCCCCGCCCCTGCAAGGGGTGCCCGGGCCGGAAAGGGGCTTTTTTCATGAGCAGCACCCCCACCCAGGAGGAACTCTTTTCGTCTTTGCCCGTGCCGGTGGCCCTGCGCCGGATGATTCTGCCGGCGGCCATCAGCCAGATCATTGTGCTCATCTACAACATGTCCGATACCTTTTATATCGGCCGCACCGACAACCCCTACATGCTGGCGGGGGCTTCGCTGATTTTGCCGGTGTTCAACATGCTGCTGTGCCTGGCCTCCCTGGCGGGCATCGGCGGCGGCACCCTGATTTCCCGCCTGCTGGGGGCCGGCCAGCCCCAGGAAGCCTGCAAGGTCAGCGCTTTCAGCTTTTATCTGGCCATCCTGCTGTCCCTGGCCTTCTCGGTGGGGCTGGGGGTGTTCATGGACCCGGCCCTGCGGTTTTTGGCCGGGACGGCCCGGGGGGCTCCCCTGCCCGGCCGGGCGTTGCGCCCAAGGAACGGGCGGGATTTTTATGCCTTTTGCCCATAGCGCCGGGCGGTTTTTTCCTGTATGATAAAGGAAAGTGTTGGAGACAGAGAGCGGCACGAACCCCCGCAGGGTTGTGCCGCTCTTTCTTTTTTCGGAAAAGGAGGACGGTATGAGCCGGAAATGGAAACGCCTTGCCCTGGTGCCGGCGGCCCTGCTGGGAATTCTGGTGCTGACCCTGGGCGGGTATGTAGCCTATCTGCAGGCCCAATACTACCGCATTGCGGACAACACCCTGCTGGAGGTGGACAACCCCCGGCAGGCGCAGCTGACCGCCGGCACCCCCTACACCGCCGTGACCTGCAACCTGGGCTTCGGGGCCTACGGGCCGGAGTATTCCTTTTTTATGGACACCGGGCAGATGGCGGACGGCACCCCCACCCGGGGGCAGTGGGGCCGGGCCCGCAGCCGGGAGGAGGTGCTGGCCCACACCGACGCCGCCCTGGACACCCTGCTGACCCTGGACGCCGACCTGTTGCTGCTGCAGGAGGTGGACGAGAACGCCCACCGCAGCTTCCGGGTGAACCAGCGGCAGATCACGGCACAGGCCTTCCCCGACCACAGCCGGGTGTGGGGGGAGAATTTCCACAGCGCCTTTCTGTTCTATCCCTTCACCGACCCCCACGGGGACACGGTGGCGGGGCTGCAGACTTTGTCCCGCTACCGGGTGGACCGGGCGGTGCGGCGCAGCTATCCAGTGGACGAGAGCTTTTTTGTGAAGTTCACCGACCTGGACCGGTGCTTTACCCTGCTCTATCTGCCGGTGGAGGGCACCGCCCGCCAGCTGGTGCTGGTGCACAGCCACATGTCCGCCTACGACGAGGGGGGCACCGTGCGGGCCCGGCAGCTGGAACTGCTGTGTGATGTGATCGCCCGGGAATACGAGCAGGGCAACTATGTGATCGTGGGGGGCGATTTCAACCACGCCCTGTACGGCACCGCCCACGCCTTTGAAAGCGAACAGGTCTTTCCCGGCTGGGTGCAGACGCTGGATGACGCCGACCTGCCCGACCATTTTGCCTTTGTGGCGGCGGACAACGGCTTTGCGGTGCCCACCTGCCGGGGGGCGGACCTTCCCTACACCCCGGGGGTGAACTACACCACGGTGGTGGACGGGTTCCTGGTATCCGACAATGTGCAGGCCAGGGCCGAGAACATCGACACCCGGTTTGCCTTCAGCGACCACAACCCGGTGAAACTGACCTTTACCCTGGCGGCCTGAACGCAGCCCCCTTCCCCGCCCCAGGGCTCTTTTGTGGATACGCCCGCCCGGCACAGCCGCCGCGCGGGCGCTTTTCGGGTCCTGTCTGTTCACAATTTTGTAACATTTTCCAAACAAAAGCCAAACACCGCCGGGGTACAATGGCCCCGCAGGATGGGAAAACGCCCTTACATCCTGTATAATAGAGCAAAGGAGGGATGCCGGATGGTCCACATACTGGTGCTGGAGGACGACGCCAAGCAGAACCGGGCGGTGTGCACCTATCTGAACGACAGCGGGTTTGCGGCCAAGGGATGCCTGAACGCCGACGCCGCCTACGACGAACTGTACAACACCCTGTATGATCTGATCGTGTCCGACATCATGCTGCCGGGCACCGACGGCTTTGAGTTTGCGGAGAATGTGCGCCGGGTGAACAAGACCATCCCCATCCTGTTCATGTCCGCCCGGGACGATCTGCCCGCCAAGCAGCGGGGGTTCCGGCTGGGCATCGACGATTACATGGTCAAGCCCATTGAGCTAGACGAGCTGGTGCTGCGCATCCGGGCGCTGCTGCGCCGTGCCCACATCCAGGCAGAGCGCCGGCTGACGGTGGGGAATCTGGTTCTGGACGCCGACGCCATGACCGCCGCGGCGGCGGGCACCGAAATCCCGGTGACCACCCGGGAATTCAACATTCTGTACAAGCTGCTGTCCTACCCCAACAAGACCTTCACCCGGGCCCAGCTCATGGACGAGTTCTGGGGGGTGGAGTCGGACACCAGCCTGCGGGCGGTGGACGTGTACATCACCAAACTGCGGGACAAGTTTGCCCTTTGCCGCGGCTTTACCATCAAGACGGTGCGGGGGCTGGGTTACAAGGCGGTGCTGTCATGAAAAGAACCTATGCCGACAAGCGGGTGCGGCGCCCGCTGTTTCCCCTGCCCACCTTTCTGCTGTTTTTTGTGCTGTTCGCCCTGCTCACCACCGTCCAGATGCTCATGATCGGCCGGGCCATCGACTACCGCAGCCTGCCCCCCGCCAACACGGCGGCGGTCATCGTCTTCTGGGTGGCGGCGTCCCTGGTGTGCACCCTGGTCACCGGTCTGGTGGTGCGCCGCCATTACCAGAAACCGGTGGAGGAGCTTTCCGAAGCCGCCCGCCGGGTGGCGGGGGGCGATTTTTCGGTGTATCTGCCGCCCCGCCACGCCCCCGGCCGCATGACCCATCTGGACGCCCTGACCATGGATTTCAACACGATGGTGGCGGAGCTGGGCAGCATCGAGACGCTGAAAACCGACTTTTTCTCCAACGTCTCCCACGAGATCAAGACGCCCCTGGCGGTGATCCAGACCAACGCCCAGCTGCTGCAGCAGGACGGGCTGAGCGAAGCCCGGCGCCGGGACTGCACCGACACCATCCTGCAGGCCACCCGGCGGCTGTCCAGCCTGATCACCAACATGCTCAAGCTGAACAAGCTGGAAAAGCAGGTCATCCAGCCCCTGCCCAAGCCCTACGACGTCTGCGCCCAGCTGTGCGCCTGCGCCGTGCAGTTTGAGGATGTGTGGGAGAAAAAACAGATCGACTTTGAAGCCGACCTGGAAGACCGGGTCATCCTGTGCGCCGACGAGGGACTGCTGGAACTGGTGTGGACCAATCTGCTGTCCAACGCCCTCAAGTTCACCCCCGAAGGGGGCAGAGTGGTGCTGCGGCAGACTTCCGGGGCGGGGGAACTCACCGTGTCGGTGACGGACACCGGCTGCGGCATGGAGGAAGACACCAAAAAACGCATCTTCGACAAATTCTACCAGGGAGACACCTCCCACGCCACCGAGGGCAACGGCCTGGGTCTGGCGCTGGTGCGCCGGATTCTGGAATTGTCCGACGGGAGCATCGGGGTGGAAAGCGCCCCCGGCCGGGGCAGCACCTTCACGGTGCGCCTGCCCCTGGCCCCCCGGAAGGAGGCGACCCCATGACCGACCGGAACCCCTACATCGGGTACGAATACCGGGAACTGACCCTGCCCGACGCCCAGGCCTCCTTTGTGCTGGACGGGTACGAGAGTTTCGGCTGGGTGCCGGACCCCAACCGCCCGGCCCGCACCCGGGGCCGCACCGTGACCCTGTACCTCAAGCGGGACCGCCGGATCATCAACCGGATGGAGCTGACCCGGCTGCAGCGCCATTTTGAGGCCTGCCTGGCCGAAACCCGCCGCCTGGGCAAACTGCCCGGGCAGGGGGCGGCCCTGGGCGCGGCGCTGCTGGGCATTCTGGCCACCGCCTTTGTGGCGGGGTCGGTGTTTGCGGTGACCCACACCCCGCCCCTTTACCTGCTGATGGTCCTGCTGGCGGTGCCGGGGTTTGCGGGGTGGGCCCTGACACCCTTTGTCTACCGGCGTCTGCTGCACGCCCGCACCGAAAAGACCCGGCCCTTGCTGGAAGCCCAGTACGACCAGATGGACCTGCTGTGCCGAAAAGGCCACGACCTGCTGTGAAAAAATCCCGGCATCCCCCTGCGGATGCCGGGATTTTTTGCGGTTGCGGCCCCATTTTAACAAAAGACAAACAAAATCCAAACAAACCCCAAGCAAAACCCGCCTATACTGATGCCGTCAACGGGGGAAAGCCCCCGGAACCACAACAATGGGAGGTTTTGTCCATGAGCAGCTACAGACTCAAGCCCGGTCCTTTGGGCCGGTGGGTGGTAAAGGCCTACAAGGGGGTGGAAGAGCGGTTCACCCGCGCCTTTCTGGCCCCGGACGGGTCGCTGAAAACCGGCGGCATGGCCCCGGCGGTGACAGGGGCTTACCGGAAGGTGGAGTCCGCCTTTGTGAGGGCCTTTCTGGAAAAGACCGACGACCAACACTGAGAGAAAAGAGAGGGTACTTATGAAAAAGAAGGATTTTGTTTCGCTGATTCTGAGCACGGTGGGGGGCATTCTCTTTGCCCTGGGGGTCTGCATGGCCCTGCTGCCCGACTGGGGCATGATGCCCCAGGGCATTGTCATCGGCCTGGTGGGGGCGGCGGTGCTGCTGGCCATGGTGCTGGTGCGCCGCAAGATGGACGGCAAGCCCGCCATCGTCTTCAACGCCCGGACCATCGGCATCACCCTGCTGGGGGTGGCCGGGGCCATGGTGCTGGGGGTAGGTATGTGCATGTGCATGATCTGGGAGATGATGGCCCCCGGCATTGCGGTGGGCATTGTGGGCCTGGTGCTGCTGCTGTGCCTGATTCCCTCCATCCGCGGCCTGGAATAACACCCCGAGGGGTCATCTTCCCACAAGCAGGGAAAATGTGGTATATTGAAAGTTACCATTTCTTTTGCCTTTTTCGGCAAATCCCTGTTTCTGAGGAGATGACCCCATGTTGTTTCACAACCAACCCCACCCCCACGGCGGCGGGCAGGTGGATTTTTCCAAAGGGGACGTGCGGCGCAGCGTGCTGGCCGTGGCGGCGCCCATGCTGGTGGCCCAGGTGCTGAACCTTTTGTACAACATCGTGGACCGCATCTACATCGGCAAGCTGCCCGGGGAGGGCACCCTGGCCCTGGCGGGGCTGGGGCTCTGCTTTCCGGTGATCACTCTGGTCACCGCCTTCGCCAACCTCTTCGGGGTGGGCGGGTCTCCCCTGTGCTCCATCGCCCGGGGCGAGGGTGACCACGACCGGGCCCGGCGGATCATGTCCAACGCCTACTTCATGCTGCTGGTCTGCGGGGTGGGGCTGACGGTGCTGGGCATCGCCTTCCACAAGCCCATCCTCTACCTGCTGGGCGCCAGCGACGAGACCTACCCCTACGCCGCCTCCTACATGGTCATCTACCTGCTGGGCACCGTCTTTGTCATGACCTCCCTGGGCCTCAACCCCTACATCAACTGCCAGGGCTTTGCCAAGACCGGCATGCTCACCGTGCTGCTGGGGGCGGCGGTGAACATCGCCCTGGACCCCATCCTGATCTTCGGCTGCGGGCTGGGGGTGCGGGGGGCGGCCATCGCCACCGTGTTTTCCCAGGGGCTTTCGGCCCTGTGGGTGCTGCGGTTCCTCACCGGCCCCAAAACCGAGCTGCGGCTGCAGTTCCGGGGCTTCCGGCCCGACTGGGGCTGTGTGCGCCGGATCGTGGCCCTGGGCACCTCCAGCTTTGTCATGTCCTTCACCGACAGCCTGGTCCAGGTGGCCTGCAACGCCACCCTGCGCACCTTCGGCGGGGACCTGTACATCAGCGTCATGACCGTCATCAACTCGGTGCGGCAGATCGCCCAGACTCCCGTTATGGCCCTGTCCGACGGCGCCTCCCCGGTCATCAGCTACAACTACGGCGCCCGCAGCGTGCCCCGGGTGCGCAAGGCCATCCGGTTCATGACCCAGCTGGGCTTCGCCTACACCCTGCTCATCTGGGGCTGCATCAGCCTCTTCCCTTCCCTCTTCATCATGATCTTCAACCAGGACCCCGGCCTGCTGGCCGCGGCGGTGCCCTCGCTGCACATCTACTTCTTCGGCTTCGTGATGATGGCCTTCCAGTTCTCCGGCCAGAGCGTCTTCAAGTCGCTGAACAAGGCCAAAATGGCCATCTTCTTTTCCCTTTTGCGCAAGGCGGTCATCGTGGTGCCCCTGACCCTGATCCTGCCCCATCTGGCGGGGCTGGGGGTCAACGGCGTCTTTCTGGCCGAGCCCATCTCCAACGTCATCGGCGGCCTGGCCTGCTACCTGACCATGCGCCGCACCGTCATGCCCGAACTGTCCGCCATGGAAGCGGCACAGAAAGGCTGAATATCCGCAAAAACGCCCCGGACCTTTTCGGTCCGGGGCGTTTGGCTTATACAGCGGGCAGTTTTTGGTACATCCGGCGCTGTTCCCGCCACACCAGCACCAGGGAAAGGACGGTGGCCAGCAGGTCGCTGATGGGCTGGGCGAAGAAGATGCCGTTGATCTGCCACACCAGGGGCAGCAGATACAGGAAGGGCACCAGGAACAGAACCTGCCGCAGCAGGGAGATGAGCACCGAGGGCACGGGGCGGTTGATGGACTGGAAGAAGGTGGTGGCCAGCATGACGAAGCCCAGCACCGGGGTGATACAGAAGTTGATGCGCAGGCCGGGCACGCCGATGTCAAACATCTCCTGGGTGCCGCCGAAGGCGGCCAGGATCTGGCGGGGGAAGAAGAGCACGGCCAGCCAGATCACGCAGGTGACCCCCACCGACAGGGCGGTGGCCAGCCAGAAGGTGCGCATGACCCGTTTGTAGTTGCCGCAGCCGTAGTTGTTGCCCAGGATGGGCTGGATGCCCTGGCTGATGCCGCTGGCGGGCATGATGACGAAGGTCATGATGCTGGAGATGACGGCGTAGACGCTGATGGCAATGTCGCCGCCGTAGCGGCCCAGCTGGCTGTTGTACACCAGGCTGATGAAGCCCATGGCCATCTGGGCCACCCAGAAGGCGAACCCGCAGGACAGGATGTTGCCGCACAGCCGCTTTTGGGGGCGGAAGATGGCCGGGGAGACCCGCACCAGGGTGTGGCCGCCCAGCACCAGAAAGGCCCCGAACCCGGCGGAGAGCATCTGGCCGATGACGGTGGCGGTGGCGGCACCCACCACGCCCCAGTCAAAGACGATGATGAACAATGCGTCCAGCAGGATGTTGGTCAGCGCCCCGATGCCGGTGACGCACATGCCCAGGATGGGCTTGCCGGACACCCGCACGAAATCGCAGAAGAGCTGGGACAGTCCCTGGAACAGGCAGCCCAGGGCCACGATGCGGTAATACTGAATGGCGTAGGGGTAGGCGGTCTCGGTGACGCCGAAGAGCTGCAGCAGCGGGTCGGGGAAGAGGAGCAGAAAGACGGTGAGCAGCACCTCGAAACCGCAGACCAGCACAAAGGCGTTGCCGAAAGCCCGGTTGCGCCGGTCGATTTCCCCCTGGCCGGAAAAGAGGCTGAAGAAGGTGGAACCCCCGGCGCTGCACATGAGCCCGAAGGCCATCATCATGTAGGAAAGGGGAAAACACACCGACAGCCCTGCCAGGGCGGAGGTGCCGTTGAAATTGCCCACAAACATGCGGTCCACAATGTTGTAGATGGCGGTGATGAGCAGGGACACCGCCGCCGGCACCGAAAAGCGCAGGATCATGGGCAGCAGCGGTCCGTTGCGGTAGTCCACCTGGGTGTTGTGCATGGGAAAAGCCTCCCGAATTTTAGTTTCCTAAGTATTGGGGCCGGCAAAAGGCCGCCGGGGGCGCTGTGCCCCACCGGCAGCCGATGGGTCAGGGGATGTTTTTGAGCATCTGCTCCATGACCCGCAGAAAGGTCTCCAGATCGTCGGGGTCCACCCCTCTGGTGAGCTCAGCTTCCAGGGTGCGGATGTCCTCCATGACCGCGTCCTTGTAGGCCAGCCCCTTGGGGCAGACCACGATGCGCTTGCGGCGGGCGTCCCCGGGCATGGCTTCCCGGCGGATAAGGCCCTCCCGCTCCATCTTCTGCAGCAGCTGGGTGGCGGAGGAGGGACGCAGGGAGTATTCCTCCTCCACGTCCTTCTGGAACACGTCCCCGGTCTGGGCCAGCAGAAAGTGCAGCACCTTGCCCTGGGCCCCGCTCATCTGCCCTTTGGTGGAAAAGGCGTCCATCTTGCGGCGCAGCTTGTTGGAAAGCTTGCTCACATACCGGGCGGCGTGGCGGTCGTGTTCCATGGAATCCCCCTCCCAAATACTTAGTTACCTAAGAATAGTGCATTTTTCCCGCCCTGTCAAGGGGTGTTCTCAATGGCCACCTTGATGACCTTGTCCCGCCGGTGCTCAAACAGATCGTATGCCTTGTCAATCTCCCGCAAGGGGAAGGTGTGGGTGATGAGGGGGGTGGTGTCGATCTTGCCCGCGGCGATGAGGTCCAGGGTCTCTTTACAGTGGCAGCCGTCCACCCCGCCGGTCTTGAAGATGAGGTTCTTGCCGTACATGTCCGGCAAGGGCAGGGTCTGGGGGCGGTCGTACATGGCCACGACGGTGACCACCGCGTTGGGACGGGCACATTCCCATGCCAGGCGGAAGGTGTCCTCGGTGCCCGCCACCTCCAGCACCGCGTCGGCGCCGCCGTGGTCGCTGTGGGCCCGCACAAATTCCGGCAAGCCTTCCGGCCCCACGGCGAGGACATCGGGGTAATGGGCCCGCACAAAGGCCAGCCGGTCGGGGTCCTTCTCGCAGACGATGATCCGTCCCGGCTGTTTCAGCTGCACGCAGGCCAGGGTGCACAGACCGGTGGGCCCGGCGCCCAGGATGAGCACCGTGTCCCCCGGGTGGATTTCCCCGATGTCCGCCGCCCAGTAGCCGGTGGCCAGCAGGTCCCCCACAAACAGGGCCTGGCGGTCGGTGACCGAATCGGGGATTCGGGTCAGGCCGGTGTCGGCGTGGGGCACCCGCACATACTCCGCCTGGCCGCCGTCGATGCGGCAGCCCAGGGCCCAGCCCCCGTCGGGGTCGGTGCAGTTGTTCACCCAGCCGTGGCGGCAGAAGAAACAGTCCCCGCAGTAGGTCTCCACGTTCACCGCCACCCGGTCCCCGGGGCGCACGTTGGGGACGGCGGGGCCGGTTTCCTCCACCACCCCTACCATCTCGTGCCCCACCGTGATGCCCGGCACCGCCCGGGGCACAAACCCGTGCTTGATGTGCAGGTCACTGGTGCAGATGCTGGACAGGGTCACCCGGACAATGGCGTCCCGGGAGCCCCGCAGGGTGGGGCGGGGTTTTTCCCGCAGTTCAAAACGTCCCTTTTCCACATAGGTATAGGCCAGCATAGGGCAGGCTCCTTTCCGGTGCTTTTTTCTTTGAGTGTACCACGCCCGGCGCCTTTGGGCAACGGAAAAAGCGCCGTCGGGCGGATGGTCCTTTCCGCCCGGCGGCGCCGGAGAGCGTAGCGCGTCACATCACGCGATACCCCGTTTCAGTGTAGTCTTTGGGGCGGGCAACTGCCAGCGGCAGCGCAAAACCGGTGGATTTTGGTGCAAAAACGGCGGATTTTGGCCCGACGGGGGCGGGCGGATATGGTATAATAGCTACAATCCCTGTAATTTTCCGGAAACGTATGCCGAAAGAAGGAGCGTGGACCCATGTCCGTTGCCCAATTCATGCCGGTGGCCGTGTGCGACGACGACCCCCGCTTTGCCGCCCAGGTCTGCCGGGTGCTGGACCGGTGCCTGGAACAGACACCCCACCGCATCGACCTGTTCACCGAGCCGGAGGACCTACTGCAGGCGGCCCGGGAACATCCCTTTGCCCTGGCCGTGCTGGACATCCAGATGCCCCGGCAGGACGGCATCTCCCTGGCGGAGGAACTGCTGGCCCTGCGCCCGGCCTGCCGGGTGCTGTTTCTCACCGCCTACATTGCCTACTGCCAGGACGTGTACCAGGTGCCCCACCTGGCCTTTGTGCTGAAAAGCGAGATGGAACAGCGCCTGCCCGCGGCTCTGGACCGGCTGCACGCCCGGCCGGTGCCCCACGGCGGCGCCCTGGCGGCGGGGGTACCGGGGGCGGCCCGGCTGGTGCCCCAGAACAGCATCGTCTACCTGGAACGGCGGGTGCGCACCACCTGGATCCACACCCTGGACGGCCCGGTGACCGTGCCCGAAAAGCTGGAGGCGGTGCTGCAGCGGCTGGACCCGGTGGCCTTCTGCCAGACCCACAAGAGCTTTGCGGTGCACTGGCTGTACGCCGAACGGTACGACCGCACCGCCATCCGGCTGTCCGGCGGGGTGACGGTGCCCATCAGCCGGGCCCACGCAGCGTCAGTGCGGCGCAGTTTTCTGCGCTACACCGAAACCCTGCTGCCCCCCGCGGAGGCTGCCCCATGATCGACTTTTTCACCATCCTCCTGCTTTTTCCCGCCTACTTTCTCTCGCTGTACACCCCCCGGTTTGCCCTTTCCTTCCGCCCCGGGCGGGTGTATTCCCTGGGATTCACGGCCTATGTCTTCGCCATCAGCCTGTGCAAGACGGTGCTGGATTTCCGCTGGCAGGTCTACGGCACCGGACAATCGGCCTCCTTCCTGCTCAGCGTGGTCATATCCTTCACCCTGCCGGCGGCGTACCATCTCTGCTTCGGGGGAGACTGCTACTGGCGCACCGGGCTGATCCTGCCCTTTGTCTGTCTGCAGAACCTGCTGCTCTTCCCCGCCTTTCTGCCCATCATGAACCTGGTGGCTCCCCTGACCTGGGGGCTGGTGCTGCCCATTGTGGGCATCTTTTACCTGGGCATGGCCTACACCACCGTCCTCACCGTGCTGGCCCTGCGCCGGGGCCGTCCCCTGTTCGAAGCCCTGCCCCGGCATGTCCGGGCCTTTGTGGCGGTGGCCTCCCCGGTGGGATACCAGCTCATGAACCTGCAGCAGCTGATCACCGTGCTGTATTACGGCGGCCGCACCCGGGAAGTGTGGATCATAGGGTGTTTCGGCATCCCCTACATTGCTATGCTGGCCCTGCTGATGAGCTGGTATTCCCACCGGCAGAGCGAGCGGGCCCTGGGGTATGCGGCGGCCCGGGAACAGATGCAGCAAAACGCCCTGCAGGCCGAGCGCCACACCCGGGAAACCCTGCAGCAGATGCAGACCCAACAGCGGCAGCACCTGCTGCGGGTGCAGGACCTGCTGGAACAGGGCTGTCCCGACCGGGCGCTGGAGGAGCTGCGCACCCTGACCCGGGACACCGGCGGCCCCCGGCTGCGGTACGCCGACAACCCGGTGGCGGACGTGGCTTTGGCGGACGCCGCCCGGCGCTGCGCCCAGTACGGGCTGGAACTGCACATCGACGGCACCCTGCCCCGGCAGTGCACCCTGCCCCCGGTGGACCTGGCCAGCCTGCTGTACAACCTGCTCAGCAACGCGGTGGCCTCGGCGGCGGCCGCGTCCCGCCCGGCGGCGGTGGAGGTGCATTTCCGCACCATGGCGGGGCGGCTGTGCGTGACGGTGCGCAACCCGGTGGGCGGCAACGCCCCCCGCCGGGGTCCCGACCACGGGTTCGGCATGCGGATCCTGCGGGAGATCACCGCCCGCCACGACGGCAGCTACACCCTGGACATCCGGGAGGGCCGGGCCACCGCCGTGGCCATGGTCAGTCTGCCCGAAAGGGGGCAGGACGATGGCTGACATCCAGCTGCCCCTGGTTCCCATCCTGATGGCCAACCTGGCCCTGGCCCTGCTGGCCCTCTTCTTCTGGCTGCGCACCCGCCACACCCGGCAGGAGCTGGCGGACATCACCGCCCAGGAGCGCCACCTCTACCGCATGCTGCAGGAGGAGATGCACGACCTGGAAACCCTGCGCATGGCCCGCCACGACGCCCGCAACCAGCTGACCATGCTGCAGGGCTTTCTGGAACGGGGCGAGACCGAACAGGCCCTGGACTATGTGCGGGAACTGACCCGCTCCACCACCGAATGACCCGTGCCCCGGCTTTCCGCAAGGAAGGCCGGGGCGTTTTTTGTGGACTTTGTGAATAATTTCCAAACAAATTTTGTATCATCTTGCGGCGGGCTCCAAAAGGGGCTATAATACAACGCACGTTAATTATTAACTATAGTGAAATAAAGGAGGCTGGGAATGGATTCCAACGAAACCCTCATGGCCCGGGAGCTCTTCCACCAGATCATGCAGACCCGGCGCAGCCTGCACGCGGGCCTGGCCGACGTGCTGGACGACGCCCCCCGCTGCCATTTCGACATGCTGCACCGGCTGTACACCATCATCCGGCGCAGCGGCCGGGACGGGGCGGTGTCGGTGTCCGAGCTGACCTGCCGGATGTACGATTCGCCCCAGGCGGTGTCCCGGGCGCTGCGGATTCTGGAAAAGGACGGTCTGATCCAGCGCACCGCCGACCCCAAGGACCGGCGCAAGACCATTGTGCGTCTGACCGAGGAAGGCTGCCGGGCCCACGAGCGCTGCGAACAGGCGGTGACGGCCTACGCCTTTGCGGTGGCCCGGCGGCTGAGCCCGGACACCCTGCGCAGCTTTACCCAGGACCTGGTGCTGTTTGCCCAGGCCGTGGAGGAGGAGAACGAGGCGCGCCGCGCCGGAAAGGACGACTGACCCATGGGGAAAATTTTCCGTCTGCTGGGCAGGCACTGGAAAGCCTGCCTGGCCATCTTTGCCCTGTTGCTGCTGCAGGCCTGGTGTGACCTGAGCCTGCCGGGCTACACATCGGACATTGTGGACGTGGGCATCCAGATGGGGGGCATCGAGAGCACCCTGCCCCAAACGGTGCGGCAGGACACCCTGACCGCCCTGGAATGGCTCATGCCCGAGGAGGACGCCCGGCTGGCCGAAGCCGCCTACACCCCCGCCGACGGGCAGGGGCTGCGCACCCTGGCGGCGGACAAAGCCGACCGCGCCGCCCTGGAGGAGGCCTTTACCACCCCGGATATGGTGCTGTACGCCATGGCCACCGGCCAAAGCGGCACCGCCGCCCCCGGCCTGGACGGGGCGGTGGCCATGATCAACGCCCTGGGCAGCGGCGGGCAGGAGGAAACCCTGCGCGCCGGGATCCAGCAGCAGATGGCCGGGGTGCTGGGTCAGATGGACCAGAGCACCCTGGACACCATGAGCAGCCAGGCCATGCTGCTGGTGCGCCTGGAATACGAGGCCCAGGGCATTGCCGGGCAGGTGCAGATGCACTATCTGCTCTTCAAGGGAGCCCAGATGCTGGGCCTGACCCTGCTGCTGGCGGCCTGCGCCGTGGCCGTGGGCTTTCTGGCCAGCCGGACCTCGGCGGGCATCGGGCGGGATCTGCGCCAGAGCGTCTTCAAGAAGGTGGTCAGCTTTTCCACCGCCGAGACCGACCGCTTCTCCACCGCCAGCCTGATCACCCGGTCCACCAACGACATCCAGCAGATCCAGATGGTCTGCGTCATCCTGCTGCGCATGGTGTTCTATGCCCCCATCCTGGGCATCGGCGGCGTGGTCCGGGTGGCCCAGACCGGCAGCAGCCTGAGCTGGATCATCGCCTTGGCGGTGGCGGCGCTGCTCAGCGTCATGGGGGTGCTCATTGCCATCGCCATGCCCAAGTTCAAGGTCATGCAGAAGAAGGTGGACCGCCTGAACCTGGTCAGCCGGGAAATCCTCACCGGCATCATGCCCATCCGGGCCTTCAGCCGGGAAAAATTTGAGGAAGACCGCTTCGACGGGGTGAACAAGGACCTGATGCAGACCCAGCTGTTCACCAACCGGGCCATGGCGGGCATGATGCCCTTCATGACCGTGATCATGAACGGCACCACCCTGCTCATCGTCTGGTTCGGCGCCAGGGCCATGGACCTGGGCACCATGCAGGTGGGCGGCATCATCGCCTTCATCACCTACACCATGCAGATCGTCATGTCCTTCCTGATGCTGACCATGGTGGCCATCATGCTGCCCCGGGCCGGGGTGGCCGCCGACCGTGTGTTTGAGGTGCTGGAAACCGAGCCCACCATCCACGACCCCGCCGCCCCCGCCGACACCAAAAACCATGTGTGGACCGGCCGGGTGGAGTTCGACCATGTGAACTTCCGGTATCCGGGGGGCGACACCGACGCGCTGGAGGACATCACCTTCACCGCTGAGCCGGGGCAGACCACCGCCATCATCGGGGCCACCGGCTGCGGCAAAAGCACCCTGCTGAACCTGATCCCCCGCTTCTTTGACGTCACCGCAGGCCATGTGCGCATCGACGGCATCGACGTGCGGGATCTGCCCCAGGCCGAGCTGCGCGCCCTGCTGGGCTATGTGCCTCAGAAGGGGGTGCTGTTCAGCGGCACCATCGACAGCAACCTGAAATTCGGCGGGCCGGACATCACCGACGAAACCGCCCGCAAGGCCGCCGCCATCGCCCAGGCCACCGACTTCATCGAGGCCAAGCCCGAAGGGTATGAAAGCCCCATCGCCCAGGGCGGCACCAACGTGTCCGGCGGGCAGAAACAGCGGCTGTCCATCGCCCGGGCCATTGCCAAGAACCCCAAAATCTATCTGTTCGACGACAGTTTTTCCGCTCTGGACTTCAAGACCGACGTGGCGCTGCGCCGGGCGCTGAAAAAGGAGACCGGCGACGCCACCGTGATCATTGTGGCCCAGCGCATCTCCACCGTGCTGCACGCCAACCAGATCCTGGTGCTGGAGGAGGGCCGCATTGTGGGCAAGGGCACCCATGCCCAGCTCATGCAGAGCTGCCCCACCTACCAGGAGATTGCCCGCAGCCAGCTGAGCCAGAAAGAACTGGGCCTGGGAGGTGAATGAGTATGCCGAGAATGAGACGTTCCACCGAAAAAGCCAAAGATTTCAAGGGCACGGTGCGCCGCCTGCTGGCCGAGATGGCCCGCTACCGCCTGGCATTGGCGGTGGTGATGGTGTTCGCGGTGCTCTCCACCGTCTTCAACATTGTGGGCCCCAAGATTCTGGCCAAGGCCACCACCGCCCTGGCCACCGGATGGGTGGCCCAGATCACCGGCACCGGCGGCATCGATTTTGCCTATATCGGCCGGATTCTGCTGCTGCTGTTGGGCATCTACCTGCTCAGCGGCGGGTTCAGCTTTGTGCAGTACTGGCTGATGAGCGGCGTGAGCCAGAAGATGTGCTACGATTTCCGCCGCCAGATCAGCGAAAAGATCAACCGTCTGCCCCTGGCCTACTTTGAAAAGCGCACGGTGGGCGAGGTGCTGTCCCGCATCACCAACGACGTGGACACCATGGGCCAGTCGCTGAACCAGTGCGTGACCCAACTGATCACCAGCGTGACCACCATGGTGGGCGTGCTGGTCATGATGCTGTCCATCAGCCCGGCCATGACCGGCATTGTGCTGCTGATTCTGCCTGTGAGCCTGATTCTGGTGCTGTGCGTGGTGCGCATCAGCCAGAAATACTTCAAGCAGCAGCAGGCCACCCTGGGCGTGGTCAACGGCCAGGTGGAGGAGGTATATTCCGGCCAGACGGTGGTCAAGGCCTTCAACCGGGAAGCCGCCGTGCTGGCGGACTTTGACGCCGCCAACGGCCGGCTGTACGAATCCGCCTGGAAGAGCCAGTTTTTGTCCGGCCTGATGCAGCCGGTGATGAACTTTGTGGGCAACCTGGGGTACGTGGCGGTGGCCATTGTGGGCAGCATCTTTGCGGCCAACGGGCAGATCACCGTGGGCGACATCCAGGCTTTCATCCAGTATGTGAAGAACTTCACCCAGCCCATCCAGCAGCTGGCCCAGGTGTCCAACATGCTGCAGAGCATGGCCGCCGCGGCGGAGCGGGTGTTTGAGTTTCTGGCCGAGGAGGAGGAAGACCAGCACGCCGCCGGTACCCCCGCCGACCCTGCCCTGATCAACGGGCAGGTCACCTTCGACCATGTGCGCTTCGGCTACACCCCCGACAAGACCATCATCCGGGATTTCTCCTGCACGGTGCAGCCCGGCCAGAAGGTGGCCATCGTGGGGCCCACCGGCGCGGGCAAAACCACCATCGTCAAGCTGCTCATGCGGTTCTATGACGTGAATTCCGGCCGCATCCTGCTCAACGGCCACGACGTGCGGGAGTTCGACCGCTCCCCCATGCGGGAAGGCTTCGGCATGGTGCTGCAGGACACCTGGCTGTTCCAGGGCACCATCATGGAGAACATCCGCTACGGCCGCCTGGACGCCACCGACGAGGAGGTCATGGCCGCGGCCAGGGCCGCCAAGGCGGACCACTTCATCCGCACCTTGCCCGGCGGGTACAACATGGTCATCAACGAGGAGGCCAGCAACGTGAGCCAGGGCCAGAAGCAGCTGCTGACCATCGCCCGGGCCATCCTGGCAGACAACCGCATCCTGATCCTGGACGAAGCCACCAGCTCGGTGGACACCCGCACCGAAGAGCAGATCCAGGCCGCCATGGACAACCTGATGCGCGGGCGCACCAGCTTTGTCATCGCCCACCGCCTGTCCACCATCAAGGACAGCGACCTGATCCTGGTCATGCGGGACGGCGACATTGTGGAGCAGGGCACCCACGATCAGCTGCTGGAACAGGGCGGCTTCTACGCCGACCTGTACAACAGCCAGTTCGAGGATGTGAGCGTGTAATTTTTCCCCTGCAAGCAGCAACCCCCGCCCGGGGTACCCGGGCGGGGGTTGTTTTTCAGTTCTGGGCGTTTTTGATGCAGCTCAGGGCGTTGAGGCTGCGGGGGTACCCGATGTAAGGCAGGCAGTTCAGCACCACCTTGGTCAGGAAGCCGGCGTCGTTGCCCAGGTTCATGTTGCCCCTGGCGTGGGCGATGAGCTGGGGTTCACAGCCGCCCTGGGCGGCCAGGAAGCAGAAGGTGATGAGCTCCCGCTGGCGCAGGTCCAGGCCGGTGCGGGTGTAGTAATCCCCGAAGCAGTTGGCCCCCAGCCACCGGTTGACGGTGCCCTGGCGCCAGGCTTCCCGCATGCCCTCGCCAAAGATGGTCACCTGGGCGTCCACACCCTTTTCCAGCCGGGTTTCGGGGGTGGTGGTGGACTGGGCGGGCAAGGGCAGCGCCACCCCCCGGGCGGTGAGCACCTCATTCACGGCGTCCACAAAGGGCAGCACCCGGCCCAGGCCCAGGTAGTCCACCCCCTGGTAGACCAGTTCCTTGGCCATCACCGGGGTGAGGCCGGCGTCCAGGGCTTCGGGCAGAACCCGCTTGAAGAGTTCCACCCCCTGGCAGCCCACCAGGGTGGCCAGCACGGCCAGGCTCCGGGTGACGGGGTCCAGGGCGCAGTCCGGGTCTTCGGCCACCTCATGGCGGGCAAAAGCTTCGGCAAGGGCGGCCCATTCCGGGTCGGTACGGCGGTAATCCATACAGAACACTTCCTTTGAAGATGATTTTCTGTGTGTATTGTACCCCCGGGCGGGGGCCTATGTCCACTGCCTGGTTTGTATGGTTTGCCATGCTCTGCGGGCATAGCAATTCCCCCGGAACCGTCGCCCGGTCCCGGGGGAATTTTCTTGCCTCGGTTTATACAATTTGTATTATTTTACAGATTCTTTCCGCACAGCTGCCAGAAGGCCACCGCCCCCGCCGCGGCCACGTTGAGGGAATCCACCCCCGGCCGCATGGGGATACGCACGGTGTACCGGCACCGGGCGATGGTGTTGGGGGCCAGTCCGTCCCCCTCGGTGCCCAGCACCATGGCCAGGCGGGGTTCGGCGGCCAAGCGTGGGTCATCGATGCGCAGGGAGTTTTCGTTGAGCGCCAGGGCCGCCGTGGCAAAGCCCATTTTTTCCAGCCGGGCCAGACCCCCTTCGGGCCAGTCCTCCTTGTGCTCCCCCAGCCGGGCCCAGGGCACCACAAACACCGTGCCCATGCTCACCCGCACCGCCCGGCGGCACAGAGGGTCGCAGCAGGAGGGGCTGAGCAGCACGGCGTCCACCCCCATGGCCGCCGCCGACCGGAACACCGCCCCCACGTTGGTGGAATCCACGATGTTTTCCAGCACTGCCACCCGCCTTGCCTCCTTGCAGATCTCCTCGACTTGGCGGGGGGCCGGGCGGGCCATGGCGCACAGCACCCCTCTTGTCAGGGTATAGCCGGTGAGGGTGGCCAGCAGATCCCGGTCCCCGGTGTACACCGGCACGTCCGGGCAGCGGGCCAGCACCGGGGCGGCGGGGCCGTCGATCTGGCGGCGCTCCATGAGAAAGGCCAGGGGGGTGCACCCGGCATCCAGGGCGCTGGTGATGACCTTGGGGCTTTCGGCAATGAAAAGGCCGTGGGCGGTCTCGGTGCTGGACCGCAGCTGGGCTTCGGTCAGGCGGGCAAAGGGGGCCAGTTCGGGGGCGTTCAGGTCCCGGATTTCCTGGATGAGGGGCATGGCGTTCTCCTTTTCTTGACAAAACAAAACCGCCCGGCGGGGCCGGGGCGGCTTACAAAAACGGGCTTACACCCGGGTGTACAGGGTGCGCAGGGTGCCTTTGACGGCAAAGGGGCCGCTGTTGGCGGTGAGGAAGACGCTATCCCCCTTCTGCACGGCCAGGGTCTGGCCGCCGCAGGTGACGGTGCCGGCCCCTTCCACCACCAGCAGGGAGACAAAGCTTTCCGGCCCGGCGGTGGCGGTGAAATCGTTTTCCATCACATCCACCGTGAAGTATTCGCACCGGGCCATATGGCCGCCGAAGTCCTGCTCCGCGGGCGGTTGGCAGCGGGTGACGGCCAGGGCCTGGGGAATGTGCAGCGCCCGGGGCTTGCCGTCAGCGCCCACCCGGCCGTAATCGTAGATGCGGTAGGTCACGTTGGAGCTCTGCTGGATTTCGGCCAGAACGATGCCGTGGCAGATGGCGTGCAGGGTGCCCGCCGGAATGTAGAACACATCCCCCTTGTGCACCGGAGCGACGTTGAGCACCTCCAGCAGGGTATTGTCCCGGATGCGACGCTCAAACTCTTCCTTGGAGATTTCGTGGTCGAAGCCGTAGTAGAGGAACGCCCCGGGCTCGCAGTCCAGGATGTACCACACCTCGGTCTTGCCGTACTGGTGCTCGTGTTCCAGGGCGTAGGCATTGTCCGGGTGCACCTGGATGGACAGGTTGCCCTTGGCGTCGATGAACTTGGTCAGGATGGGGAACTGCTCAAAGCGGCGGCAGTGGGTGCCCAGAATCTCCCAGCCCTGTTCCTCGATATATCGGGTCAGAGTCTTGCCGTCCTCCGGCCCGCCCGCAATGGTGGAGGGTCCGTCGGGATGGCAGGAGAGCACCCAGGCTTCGGCCAGGGGATGCAGGTCGCTGTCAATGCCGTAATCGGTGCGCAGGCGGGACCCGCCCCACAGATAATCCTTGCAGCTGGGGCGGAGCTTGAACATAGCCATGGTGTTTTATCCTTTCATGAATCGGGCGGCGGCGTCGGCCAGGGCGGCGTTGACGGCGTCGGCTTCGGTCTCGTCGGCGCCCACGGCGGACAGATAGACCTTCATCTTGGGTTCGGTGCCGGAGGGCCGCACCATGAACTTGTGGCCTCCCGCCAGATGGAATTCCAGCACGTCGGCCCGGGGCAGGCCGTTATGCCCGCCGGGCAGGTTGTAGTCCACCGTCTCTTCCACCCGGTAGTTCCCGATGGCGGCGGGGGGATTGTCCCGCAGGCGGGCCATGAGCTGCTGCATGGTGTGCATGCCCCGCTCCCCCTCAAAGGCAAAGGAGCGCTGGGCGTTGCGGTAGCAGCCGAATTCCCCGCAGAGCTCGTGCAGGGCGTCCAGCAGGGTCATGCCCCGGCGGGCGTACCAGGCGGCGGCTTCGCAGACCAGCAAAGCCGCGTTGACCCCGTCCTTGTCCCGCACGTAGCTGCCGGACAGGTAGCCGTAGCTTTCCTCAAAGCCGAAGATGAACCGCTCGGGGTGGCCCTCGGCTTCCAGTTTGCCGATCTGCTCCCCGATGAACTTGAACCCGGTGAGGGTGCGCCGCAGCTCCACCCCGTATTTCCGGGCCACCGGTTCGGCCATGTCGGTGGACACGATGGTGGTGCAGGCCACCGGATGGGCGGGCATGGTGCCCCGCACGATCCGGGTGCGGCAGACATAATCCAGCAGGATGACCCCCAGTTCGTTGCCGGTGATCAGCCGGTAGTCCCCCGCCCCGTCGGGCACCGCGATGCCCACCCGGTCACAGTCGGGGTCGGTGCCCAGCAGCAGATCGGGGTGGACCCGGCGGCAGAGTTCCAGGCCCTTTTCCATGGCCTGGCGGATCTCCGGGTTGGGGTAGGGACAGGTGGTAAAATTCCCGTCCGGGTCCTTCTGTTCGGGGACCACCGTCATGTTGGTGACCCCCAGCTTGTCCAGCAGCCGGGAAACACACTCCATGCCGGTGCCGTTGAGGGGGGTGTACACCAGTTTCAGGTCGGCAATGCCGGTGCCGTCCCCCACCCGCTGGTCGTACACCGCCTGGAGATAGGCGTCCAGACAGCTTTCCTCAATGAGGCGGATGCTGCCTGCGGCCAGGGCTTCGCCGTAGTCCGCGGCCCGCACCCCGGTGAACAGGTCCACCCCCTGGATGGCCTGCTGGATGGCTTTGGCGGCTTCCAGGGTGATCTGGCAGCCGTCGGCGCCGTAGACCTTGTAGCCGTTGTACTGGGCGGGGTTGTGGCTGGCGGTGAGGCAGACCCCCGCCCCGCAGCCCAGATACCGCACCGCCCAGGACAGGGCGGGGGTGGGTTCCAGCCGGGGATAGAGGTACGCGGTGATGCCGTTGGCCGCCAGCACCCGGGCGGTGTGCCGGGCAAACAGCTGGCTTTTGTGGCGGCTGTCGTAGGCGATGGCCACCCGTTTGGGCAGGGCGGCGGCGTTCAGATAGTCGGCCAGGCCCTGGGTGGCCTTGCCCACGGTATAGACGTTCAGGCGGTTGGTGCCCGCGCCGATGATCCCGCGCAGGCCGCCGGTGCCGAAGGACAGGTCCCGGTAAAACCGGTCGCTGACGGCTTCGGGGTCATGGGCCACGGTGCGCAGTTCTTCGGCCAGGTCGTCGGGCAGGCCGGGCTGGGACAGCCAGGCCCGGTAGCGGGTCTCGATGGTATTCACGGTGTACTCTCCCATGGAATGTGATAGATGGTTTTGTCAGGGCTTTATTATACCACAGATTGCACAAAAACGCAGCCGCATTTTTGCCAAAGGGTCCCGGCTCAGAAAACGCCTAGGCCCCGGGCCACGATGGTGATGAAGTCCTGCACATTGGTGACCATGGTGGTGGCCGAAAGGCTGCCCCGGTCCAGCAGCTTGTTCACCACAAATTCGTCAGCGTCCACCGTGTACAAAAACACCGGACGGACGGTGCCGTCGGGCAGTACCCGGTAGGAGGGGGTCATGTTGCCCGCCGCGATGGTGTGCAGCATGGTGGCCAGGCAGATGACGGTGGTGGCCTTGCGGATGAGCCCCCGCATGGCCGCCTGCCCGGCGTAGGCATCCCCCACCACCTCGGGCAGGGGGCCGTCGTCCCGGATGGAACCGGTGAGCACAAAGGGCACCCGGTTTTTCACGCAGGCATACATGATGCCGTTGTCGATGCGGTGTTTTTCGATAAAGGCGGGGATGGAACCGCAGCGGCGCACCTCGTTGATCACGTCCAGGTGGTTGTAGTGGCCGCCGGGGCGGCATTCCTGGGTGTAGATGTCCTGGCCCAGGGCGGTGTGGAAATAGGCCCCTTCCAGGTCGTGGGTGGCCAGGGCGTTGCCCGCCAGCAGGCCGTGGGCGTAGCCGTGGTCGATCATGGCCTGCATGGCCGCCCGGGCGTCGGCGTCAAAGGAGAAGGCCGGCCCCATGACCCAGACGATGTTGCCGTGGTCCCGCTCATACCGCAACAGGGCCATGAGCCGGTCATAGTCCCGGCCGTAGGCGGTTTCCCGGCTGCGCCCCTGGCGGAAGACAAACCGGTCCCGGTTTTCCGCCCCCGGCTCGGCAAAGCCGTGGGTGTGCAGATAGATGCCCTGCTCCCCCTTTTCGGTGCGGCCCAGGGCCACCAGGTCCCCTTTGCGCAGGTTGCGGTTTTCCACCACCGCCAGGCTGCCGTCCGGGCGCAGCACCACGCTGGAATCCATCCGGCTTTCGGGGGCCAGGGTCCAGCGGCCCCCGATCTTGAAGTATTCCGGGTACATGGAGGTGCTGTGGAAGCCCTCCGGCGCCACCCCGTCGGCCTCGGCGGGCTGCCACCGGGCGTCCGGGGCCGAAGCCAGGGCGGGAAGGGTGAAGTCCGGTTCCCGGTATACGGGCATGGTGAAGGTACGGTTCATGACAATCTCTCCCCTCTGCTCTTTTCCTCTACTGTAGCACGGCCGGTGCGCCTTGTCGACACGGGAGATGAACTTTTTGTTACGGAGTTGTAAAAATCCCCCATCCCTGCCAAATTCAGGCAGCCACCGGCGTCTTTGTGGACAAGAAGCAAAAATCCAACGCCCAAGGAGGGGTTTTACGATGAAGATCCTGCTCACGTCCGATTGGTATATTCCCGCCGTCAACGGGGTCGTCACCTCGCTGCTGGCTCTGCGCCGCCAGCTCACCCGCCAGGGGCACGAAGTGCGGGTGCTCACCCTGTCCGGCAGCCTGCACAGCCATCAAGAGGAGGGCGTCTACGCCCTGGGCTCGGTGGATGCGGGAATGATCTATCCCGGCGCCCGGCTGCGGGCCCCCGAGGGGGACGCCCTGATCCGGGAGCTCATCGCCTGGGGGCCGGACATCGTCCATTCCCAGTGCGAGTTCAGCACCTTTGCCCCCGCCCGGCGCATCGCCAAAGCCTGCGGGGTGCCCCTGGTGCACACCTACCACACGGTGTACGAGGATTACACCCATTATTTTTCCCCCAGCCGCCGCTGGGGCAAGGCGTTGGTGCGGGGCTTCACCCGGAGCATTGCCGCCCGGTGCGACGCCCTGTTTGCCCCCACCCGCAAGGTGCAGAACCTGCTGCTGGGCTATGAGGTCGCCTGCCCGGTGTACACCCTGCCCACCGGCATCGACCTGGCCCGGTTCCGGGTGGACCGGCGGGAAGGTCTGTGGCTGCGGGACACCCTGGGCATTCCCCAGAACCGGCCGGTGCTGCTGTTTCTGGGTCGCCTTGCCCGGGAAAAGAACCTGGACGCCCTGCTGGAGGTGGCGGCGGCGGTGCCGGATGCCACCCTGCTGGTGGCGGGGGACGGCCCCGACGGCGCCCGGTTCCGGGCCGAGGCGGAAAGCCGGGGGCTGGATGTGGTCTTCGGCGGCATGGTAAACCCCAAGGACGTGCCGGTGTGGTACGCGGCGGCGGATGTGTTCCTCAGCGCCTCCACCAGCGAGACCCAGGGCCTGACCTATCTGGAAGCGCTGGCAGCGGGGCTGCCGGTGATCTGCCGGGCAGACCCCTGCCTGGACGGGGTGGTGCAGGACGGGGTGAACGGGTACCAGTGCCCGGACGCCGCCGCCATGGCCGGACGCACCGCCGCCCTGCTGGCGGACCCGGAAGACCTGGGGGCCATGAGCCGCCGGGCCCGGGCCGGGGCCGGGGCATTCTCGGAAGAAAATTTTGCCCGCCGGGCGGCGGCGCTGTACCGGCAGCAGATTCTGCTGCACGGCGCCGCCCCGGTTTTGGAAAGGAGCGCTGTATGGACCGCGTGAGAAACAATCCCTTTGCCTTTGTACGGGCCTGCGGCCGCTGGCTGCGGGACACTTTGCGCAACCCCTTCCAGCTGATTTCGGTGCTGGGGCTGCTGGTCTGCCTGGTGGCGGGCGTCTGGATGTGGAAAAACGGCCTGCTCACCTCCCGGCAGGCGCTGGAGCAGTTCCTGGAACCCTACGGGCCCTGGGCCGCAGTGCTGTTTGTGGTCTTCCAGGCGGTGCAGGTGGTGGTGCCCATCCTGCCCGGCGGGCTGGGCTGTCTGGCCGGGGTGGTGCTGTTCGGGCCGTGGTACGGCTTTGTGTTCAACTATATCGGCATCTGCGCCGGGTCGCTGGCGGCCTTTGCCATCGCCCGCAGCTGCGGCCGGCCCCTGCTTTACCGGATGTTCTCCCAGTCCCTCATCGACAAATACGACCGCTGGACCACCGAGGGCGGCCGCTTTACCCGGTGGCTGGCCTTTCTCATCTTCATTCCGGTGGCGCCGGACGACTATCTCTGCTTTCTGGCCGGGACCACCACCATGCGGTTCCGGGTGTTTGCGGCCATCATCTTTCTGTGCAAACCCGCGGCCATTGCAGCCTACAGCCTGGGCCTGACCCTGGTGTTTCAGCGGGTGCTGGGCCTGTGGGCCTGAAAAGGAGGTTTTCCCACATGCGTGTTCATCTGTATACCGGTTCCCTGGACGCGGTGCGCCGCAGCGGGGTGGGCCAGGCCGTGGCCCACCAGCGGGCCATGCTGGAAAGCGCCGGGGTGGAAGTGACCGAATCCTGGGGCACCCCCGCCGACGCAGTGCACATCAACACGGTGCTGCCCGACGCCCCCCTGGCCGCCCTGCGGGCCCGCCGCCGGGGAGAAAAGGTGGTGTACTACGGCCATTCCACCATGCAGGATTTCCGGGATTCCTTTGTGGGGTCCAACCTGCTGGCGCCGCTGTTCAAGCGGTGGCTCTGCCTGTGCTACGGGTTGGGGGACATCGTGCTCACCCCCACCCCCTACGCCAGGGGCATTCTGCAGACCTACGGCCTGCCCTGCCCGGTGCGGGCCATGTCCAACGGGGTGGATACCGGCTTTTTTGCCCCCGACAAGGAGCGGGGCGCGGCTTTCCGCCGCAAGTACCGCCTGTCCGACGACCAGAAGGTGGTGGTGAGCGCCGGGCATTTCATGCAGCGCAAGGGCATTCTGGAGTTCATCGCCCTAGCCCGGGCCCTGCCCCTGGTGGAGTTTTACTGGTTCGGCTACACCCCGCCCGCCCTGGTGCCCGCCCCGGTGCGCCACGCCATGGCCGCCGCCCCGGACAACCTGCATTTTGCGGGGTTTGTGACCCAGGCCGAGCTGCGGGACGCCTACTGCGGGGCGGATCTGTTCTGCTTCTGCAGCCATGAGGAGACCGAGGGCATTGTGGTGCTGGAAGCCCTGGCCTGCGGGGTGCCGGTGCTGTTGCGGGACATTCCGGTGTACGAGGGCTGGCTGACCGACAGGGTGAACGTGTACAAGGCGGCGGACGACGCCGGGTTTGCGGCCAGGGCCGAGGGCATCCTGACCGGGACGCTGCCGGACGTGACCGCCGCCGGGCGGGCGGTGGCCGAAGCCCGCAGCCTGCCCCGGATGGGCCAGGCCCTGTGCGGGGTGTACCGGGAGCTGTGCCCGGCATAATTGACGCAAAATTTACTTGTGTCCGGCCCTGCCTGCGTGGTATGCTGGAAGCAGTACCGCAAAGGAGGGCTTGCCCATGTCCGTCACCCTGGAACAGGTCAAACATAACGAGGAAGTGAACACCTACATCCGCAAAGCCGACGAGAGCCTGCGGGCCCTGGGCTTCACCGAGCACAGCTTTGCCCATGTGGGTCGGGTTTCGGCCCTGGCCAGCCAGATTCTGGTCACCCTGGGCTACGACGCCCGCACTGCCGAGCTGGCGGCCATTGCCGGGTGGCTGCACGACATCGGCAACGTGGTCAACCGCATCGACCACGCCCAGAGCGGGGCGGTGATGGCTTTCCGCATTCTGGACAAGATGGGTTTTCCCCCTGAGGAGACGGCCACCATCATCACGGCCATCGGCAACCACGACGAGGGCACGGCCTTTCCGGTGAACGCGGTGGCTGCCGCCCTGATCCTGGCGGACAAGACCGACGTGCGGGCCAACCGGGTGCGCAACATCGACCCCGCCACCTATGACATCCACGACCGGGTGAATTCCTCGGTGCGGGAATCAAAGGTCACCCTGGAAAACGGGGAAGTCCGGCTGACCTTGACCATCGACACCAAGATGTGCGCGGTGATGGATTATTTCGAGATCTTCCTGGACCGGATGATCCTGTGCCGCAAGGCCGCCGAGGCCCTGGGCCAGAAGTTTGCTTTGGTCATCAACGGACAGCGGATTCTGTAATACCTTTGCAAGGACAGGTTTGGGCCTGTCCTTTTTTGTTTTGCAGGCAAGGCAGCCAAAGGCTCCCCTGTGTAAGGGGAGCTGGCGCCGAAGGCGACTGAGGGGTTGGAGACTTGAAGGTACTCCGCAGCCCTGGTCGGCGTCCACCGCGTCGAAACGGTGGGACTTTTCGCTTCCTTTTGGTCACAAAAGGAAGGACTAAACGGCTGCCTGCCGTTCCCCAAGCAGCCGCCCCCTTCCCGGGCAAAAAAGCCACCTTTGCACCCCCGCCCGGTTAATGGTACAATAAAACCAACACAATTCTGCGCAAAGGAGGACCCATCCATGGCCGACAACGGCGAACAATTGCGGTATCTGCAGCTTCTTTCCAAAGATTTCCCCACCATTGCGGCGGCCGCCAGCGAGATCATCCGCATCGAGGCGCTGCTCCGCCTGCCCAAAGGCACCGAGCACTTCATGAGCGACCTGCACGGGGAGCACGAAGCCTTTCTGCACATCCTGAACAACGCTTCCGGCGTCATACGGGAAAAGATCGACCTGGTGCTGGGGGACTCGGTGCCCGCCCACGACCGGGCGGAGCTGGCCACCCTCATCTATTATCCGGTGCAGAAACTGCCCGAGATCAAGGCCAAGCAGACCGACCTGGACGGGTGGTACCGCCGCACCCTTTTGCAGCTCATCGAGCTCTGCCGGCTGGTGTCCAGCAAGCACACCCGGGCCCATGTGCGCAAATGCCTGCCCGCCAACTGCGGCTACATTCTGGACGAGCTGCTCCACGCCCACTTCGAGGACCACGACAAGGACCTGTACTACGGCCAGATCATCGACAGCATCCTGCGCTACGAGCGGGCGGACGCCTACATCATCCGGTTCTGCGAGGTGATCAAGCACCTGGCGGTGGACACGCTGCACATTCTGGGGGACGTGTTCGACCGGGGCGCCCGGCCGGACCTGATCATGGACCAGCTCATTGCCCACCACGACGTGGACATCCAGTGGGGCAACCACGACGTGGTCTGGATGGGCGCGGCGGCGGGCAGCGCCGTCTGCGTCTTTACGGTGCTCAAGACCTCCCTGGCCTACGGCAACCTGGACCTGATCGAGACCGGGTACGGCATCAGCCTGCGGGGGCTGGAACGGTTCGCCATGGATTTTTACGGCGGCCCCATCGACCGCCGCTGGATTCCCCACGCCGACGACCGGGAACACCTTTCCCCCGACGTGCAGACCCGCAACGCCCGGATGCACAAGGCCGTGACCCTGCTTATGTTCAAGCTGGAAGCCGGGGTCATCGCCCGCAACCCGGATTTCCGCATGCAGGGGCGGGACTATCTGAACCACATCGACTATCAAGCCGGCACCGTCACCTGCCACGGACAGGTCTATCCCCTGCTGGACCGGGATTTTCCCACCGTGGACCCCGCCGACCCCACCGCCCTCACCCCCCGGGAGCAGGCCCTGGTCCAGGAACTCTGCCGGGCCTTCACCCAGAGCGAGCGGCTGCAGCGGCATGTGCAGTTCCTCTACGCCCACGGGGCGGTGTACAAGGTCTTCAACGGCAACCTGCTCTTCCACGGGGCGGTGCCCATGACCGAGGACGGCGCCTTTGCCCCCGAACGGTTCGAAGGGCGGCTGTACAGCGGCAAGGCCCTGTTCGATTACTGTGACCGCCGGGCGCGGCAGGGCTACTTTGCCCCGCCGGACAGCCCCGAACGCCGGGCCGGGCAGGATTTTCTGTGGTATCTGTGGTGCGGGGCCCTGTCCCCCATCTTCGGGCGCAGCGCCATGACCACCTTTGAACGGCTGTACATCGCCGATGAGAGTACCCACGCCGAGATCAAGAACCCCTATTACAAGCTGGTCAGCGGTCCCCGGGCCGAGGAGATCGCCGTCAGGATCCTGGCGGAATTCGGCCTTTCGGGGGAAGGCTGCCACATCCTCAACGGCCATGTGCCGGTGCGGGCGGTGGAGGGGGAAGACCCGGTGAAGGCCGGGGGACGCCTGGTGGTCATCGACGGCGGGTTCTGCCGGGCCTACCACCGGCGCACCGGCATTGCGGGCTACACCCTGGTGTACAACAGCCGGGGCATGACCCTGCGCACCCACCAGCCCTTTGAGAGCACCGCCAAGGCCATTCTGGAGGACGAGGACATTGCCTCCAAGAGCAAGCCCATCTATGTGGCCAGGGAGCGCATCCTGGTGCGGGACACCGACGAGGGCCGGGCGTTCCTGGCCACCATCGCCGACCTGAGCCGCCTGCTGGACGCCTACCGGGCGGGCGTGCTGGTGCAGCACGGGGACTGACCCTTGACAGCCGTCCCCCGCGGGGGTATGATTAGGCCGCAAAACAAAACACGGGCCCGGGCGGTCAAGCCGCGGGCCCGATGATTTTGTCTTTTTGGAGGGGAAAGGGGCGGGCGTGGCCCGCCCGGAGAAAGGAAGGTCTTGTATGCTGGAAAAACTGCGCCACCACGGACAGATGTCCGATGCCCTGCGCACCATGGTCTTTCTGACCTTGTCGGGGGGATTTCAGGACGGATACACCTACATGGGCCGGGGGCAGGTGTTTGCCAACGCCCAGACCGGCAACGTGATCCTGTTCGGGGTCCATCTGTGCAGCGGGGAACTGTTTGCCGCCCTGCGCTACCTGATGCCGGTGGTGGCTTTCGGGGCGGGGGTGTATTTTTCCGCCTTTGTGCGCCACCGGTTCGGCAGCTCCCGCAGGCTCCACTGGCGGCAGCTGGTGCTGGGCATCGAGATTGCCCTGCTCTTCCTGGTGGGATTTGTGCCCCACAGCCTGGACATTGCCGCCAACGTGCTGGTCAGCTTTGTCTGCGCCATGCAGGTGCAGGCGTTCCGCAAGGTGCGGGGCAACGCCTACGCCAGCACCATGTGCATCGGCAATCTGCGCAGCGGGGTGCAGTGCCTGTTCGACTGGCGCCACAACCACAACCCCGCCATCTTGCACAAGGCCCTGCAGTACCTGACCATCATCACCGTATTCGGGGTGGGGGCGGTGTTCGGGTCGCTGCTGTCCCGCACCGGCAACATCCGGGTCATCTGGTGCAGCTGCGCTTTGCTGGCCGTGAGCTTCCTGCTCATGTTCATCAGGGAAGAGGAAGAAACCCGGGAAGAGGCCGAAAAAGCCTGAGCCTTACTCCGCCGGAACCTTGCGCCGGAAGTTCTGCACCTTCTCAATGAGGAAGGACGACAGGGTCACGGTGATGAGGGAAAAGGCGATGCGCCGGGCGGGGATGTAGCTCAGGGACAGGGCCAGCACCGTCAGGTCGGTGACCAGGTAGCACCGGGCCAGTCCCCAGCGGGACAGCTTGTGGATAACCAGGGCCAGGGCGTCGTCGCCGCCGCTGGAGCCGCCCTGCCGGATGATGAGCCCCACCCCCACCCCGATGAAGGCGGCCCCCAGCAGGGCGGCCGCCAGGGGATGCGGGGTCAGGTCGGGCAGAAGGTAGGGCAGGGATTCCCACACCTTGAACCAGGCGGCCATGGCGGCGCTGGACACCACCGCCGCCCGCAGAAAGCCCGCCCCCAGCACCTTGAGGGCCGCGGCGTAGCACAAAAGGTCCAGCACCGGGGACACCAGCGAGGCGGGCAGCCCGGTCCAGTGGTTGACGAAGAGCAGCATCCCCAGCACGCCCCCTTCGGTGATGCCGGTGCGCTGGTGGATGTTGTGCAGCCCGAAGGTGGCAATGCCCGCCCCCAGGACCAGCACCGCCAGCCTTTCGGGCGGGAATTCGGCCTTCAGGTCCTGCCACAGCTGCCTGCACCATTTTTTGAACATATCCATCTGTTTCACCTCATCTGTAGGATAAACCATGGAACAGTTCCAAGGTCAATAGGTATAAAAAGAACGTCCCCGCGCCTTTTGTGTAAGGAGCGGGGACGTTTTGTGTGCAAAAACGCGGTCAGCGGCGGTCCCGCTGCAGCTCAATCCAGGCCAGGTCGCCGCGCTCCAGGCCGTGGATAAGCACCTCGGCGGTGGCGATGTTGGTGGCCACCGGGATGGTGTGCATATCGCACAGGCGCAGCAGGTTGACGGCGTTGGGCTCGTCCGGTCGGGCGCTCACCGGGTCCCGGAAAAACAGGAGCATGTCCACTTCCCCGCAGGCGATCATCGAGCTGATCTGTTCCGCACCGCCCCGGCCGCCGGGGTACAGGCAGCGCACCGGCAGACCGGTGGCATCGTGCACCACCTTGCCGGTCACGCCGGTGGCCACCAGCTCGTTCTGGGACAGAATGCGGATATACGCCGTGCAGAACTGGGTCATCAGTTCCTTGCGGGAATCATGGGCGATCAGGGCGATCCTCATGGGAACAACCTACTCCTTCTTTGCAAAATTTGTGTGCCGCCCGCCAAAAGGCATAGCGGTAGTTATACTTAATCATACGGCACAACCGCAAAAAATGCAAGGGGCGGGAAGATTCTGGGCAGTTTTTGCACAAAAAATGCACCTTTCCCCGAGCATTTTTCACAAGGACGGGCACAAAATTTTGGTCAAACCGCGTGCGGCGGCCGTGATATAATAAGAAAAACCGATTGCAAGGGCGCTGACTGCGCCCCGAAAGGGGAGAAAACCTGATGAAACGTTCCGCGCAGACCGTGATCCGGGAAGGAGCCTATTACACCATCGCCGCCGCCAACGGCCGTGTGTTGGAGGTGGCCGATTTCAACACCGAGAACGGCGCTTCGGTGCGGCTTTGGAGTTATGAGGGCCAGCCCTGGCAGCAGTGGACTTTTGAGGAAGCCGCCGAAGGGCAGTATCGCATCCGCAACCGCTTTACCGGCAAGGTCATGGACCTGGCCATGAGCGGGGTTGTCAACGGCACCTGGGTGCACCAGTGGAGCAAGACCTCCGGCGCGGGCCAGCGCTGGGAGCTGGTGCCCGCCGAAAACGGCCGGGTGAAGATCCGCAACGTATTGGCCGACAAGGTCATCGACCTGGTGGGTATGCGGGTGGACAACGGCACCCAGGCCCAGATCTGGCAGGATGTGTACGGCGAAAACCAGCTGTGGAAGCTGAACCCCGTGCCGGACAAGCAGCTGAAGGAGACGCCCCCCGCCCCGGTGCGCACCGCGGCCCCCAAATCCACCCGCACCCAGACCGGCAAAGGCGCCAAAGCCAAGAAAACTTCGGGCAAAGGCGCCCGCCGTGCCGCCAAATAAACCACGCTGAAACAGACCTTTTCGCCCCGCCTGCGGCCTTGCCGCGGGCGGGGTTTGCTGGTATAATGAGGGGTAGTCTGTTTTTTTGCGGCCCCTTGCCCCTGTCCCCGGGCGGGCGGCGGGGCCGCCGCTGTTTGTGTGACACCGAAAGGTTTTGTTCCGATGACCTACTATTCTCTCGTATTTCCGCTGTTTTTTGCGGCGGCGGTGCTGGTGTTCTGGCTGGTGCCGCCCAAGGCCCGGGGGGCCGTGCTGCTGGCGGCCGGCATCTTCTACATGGCCAGCTGGGGCGCCGCCTCTCTGGGGATCCTGGCCGCCGTGACCCTGCTGAGCTGGGCCTTCGGCCGGGGACTGGCCGCCGCCAGAACCACCGCCGCCCGCCGGGTGTTCCTGGTTCTGGGGCTGCTGGCCAGCGCGGGGTATCTGTTTGCCCGCAAGGCCGTGCCCCTGTTTGCCTCCGGGGCGGTGCTGGTGACCGCCACCGGCCTTGCCTTCTACGCCCTGCAGGCCGCCGCCTACATCGCCGACCTGTACAAGGGCAGATGCCCGGTGCAGAAAAGCCTGCTGCGCTACGCCGTGTACATGAGCTTTTTCCCCCGCATCCTCAGCGGCCCCATCGGCCGCCCGGGGGAGTTCTTCCCCCAGCTGGAGGAACTGTGCGCCGGGCAGCGCCGGTGCACCCCCGACCGGCTGCGCCGGGGCCTGACCACCATGCTGGGCGGCTGGGCGGAAAAGCTGGTCATCTCCAACATCCTGTCCGACTGGGTCACCCCCATCTTTGCCCGCTGGACCGAGTGCAGCGCCCCGGTGGTGGTGATGGGGGCGGCGGGGTTCGCCCTCTCCCTCTACTTTGACTTTGCGGGCTACAGCCACCTGGCCCTGGGCGCCGCCCGGGTGCTGGGCATCGACCTGCCCGCCAACTTCCGCCGCCCCTTCTTTGCCCAGAGCATGGGGGAATTCTGGCAGCGGTGGCACATCTCCCTGTCCGGCTGGCTGCGGGATTACATCTACATCCCCCTGGGCGGCAGCCGCCGGGGCACCCTGCGCCGGATGCTCAACCTTCTGGTGACCTTTGTGGTCAGCGGGCTGTGGCACGGCAGCGCCTGGCATTACCTGTTCTGGGGGCTGCTCCACGCCCTGCTGCAGATCGGCGGCATCCTGACCAAACCCCTGCGCCGTCCCCTGGCCGGGCGGGGCGGGGCGGTGATGGTCTGGGTGCGCCGGGCCTTCGTCTTTGTCTGCTTTGCCCTCACCCTGGTCTTTTTCGGCGCCGACAGCCTGGGCCAGGGGGCGGGCATGCTGGCCCGGATGGTCAGCGGCGCCCCCGGCCTGAGCCCCCTGGACCTGGGGGTCACCGGCACCGAGCTGGCCTTTGCGGCCCTGGGCCTGGCGGTGGCCTTCTGCCTGGATCTGGCGGCGGAAAAGGCCGAGGGGCAGGGCTCCTGCCTGTATGACCGGTTTGCCGCCCTGCCCGGGGCGGTGCGCACCGCCGCCCTGCTGGTGCTGGCCGTGACCGTGCTGGTGTTCGCCTGCCGCCTCATCGGCGGGGACGCAGCGTCCTTCTATTATGCCCAGTTTTGAGGAGGGACGGAAATGACCAAGTTTTTGCTGCGCCTGGGGGCTTTTGTGCTGGCCGCCCTGGTGCTGTTTGCGGGGGTGCTGGGGCTTTCGGCCCTGGGGCCCTTCTCGGAAATTTTTGCCAAGCTCACCGCCTCCACCGGCTATTCTGCCTCGGCCAGCGAGGAGATCGGCGCCCACATCACCGCCGTACAGGCCGAGGACGGCGCCACCGCCCTGATCCTGGGGGACAGCGTCTGCTGGCAGGTGTTCGGGCCGTTCAGCCTGTGCAACACCGCCTACCGCATCGACGGCAGCAACCGGGCGGTGACCCTGGCGGGGCAGTATCTGCTGGCCAAGGCCTTTCTGGACGCCCACCCCGACGCCACCGACGTCTATCTCATCATCACCCCGGACAGTTTTTCCGCCGGGTTTGACGCCGGGTACGGCTACCAGTACGCGGCGGCCCCCTTTGCGGCCGCCGGGCTGCTGGGCGGGCTGGACGACACCACCCGCGCCGAGCTCACCGCCGCCTACGGGGCGCCCTTCCTCACCGGGACCTTTGCCCGGTGGGCGGACGCCTCCCCCCTGGTGAAAAAGCTCTACCTCAATGCCCTGGAGGTGTGGCAGCCCGCGGCGGCCCAGTCCGGGCCGCTGGTGCCCCTGGCCCGGCGCAACCTGGAAAACCTGGAAGCCCTCTGCCAAGAGCGGGGCGCCGCCTTCCACCTGCTGTGCGCCCCCCTGGCGGACAGCGAGGACCGGCACACCGCCATAGCATCCCTGGAACAGGCCTTCCGGGACGCGGGGCTCTACGACAGCTATTCCGCCTACTTCACCCAGGCGCCCTGGTACGACCGGGCGCTGTTCGGGGAGGACGGCGTGCATTTTGACAACGCCACGGCCGATATGGATTTCTATGCCCGGGTCATCGGGGAGATCCAGAACGCCACCGGCCTTTTGGACGGGCTGGTGCTCAGCTACGACTGAGGGCCCCGGCACAGGACGTATTTTCAACTTTTATGGAAAGGCGGTTTCCCATGCAGTTCAGCGAACTTTCAATCCGTGAACCCATCCTGCAGGCCACCCGGGAGATGGGCTTTACCGAGATGACCGAGATCCAGCAGAAGGCCATTCCCCTGATGCTGGCCGGTCACGACATGATCGCCAAGGCCCCCACCGGCACCGGCAAGACGGTGGCCTTCGGCATTCCGGTGCTGGAACAGGTGGCCAACGTGCCCGCGGGCGCGCCCAAAGCGGTGATCCTGAGCCCCACCCGGGAGCTGGCCCAGCAGATCGCCCAGGACCTGCGCAACCTGGCCCGGTTCCTGCCCGATGTGAAGGTGGTCTGCGTCTACGGCGGCGCGGGCATGGACAAGCAGCAGCGCCAGCTGAAGGCGGGCTGCCAGGTGGTGGTGGCCACGCCGGGGCGGCTGATGGACCATTACCGCCACCACGCCATCGACCTGTCCGGGGTGGAGACCATCGTGCTGGACGAGGCCGACGAGATGCTGAACATGGGCTTTTACAAGGACGTGCGCCACATCATCGACCTGATGAAACACCGCAAGAGCCTGTCCATGTTCTCGGCCACCATCAGCCGAGAGGTGCTGGACATCGGCTGGCTGTACCAGAAGAACGCCGCCGAGGTGAGCGTACAGCCGGTGGAGGATTCCAGCCCCAAGATCGACCAGTACAAGCTGCTGACCACCGGCCGGGACAAGCTGGCCGACCTGGCCCAGATCATCATTTCCGAAGGGTACAAGCGGGTGATGGTCTTCTGCAACACCAAGTACAACACCGGCATGCTGGCCAACCAGCTGGCCCGGCTGAACTTCAACGTGGACTGCCTGCACGGGGACCTGTCCCAGGCGGAGCGCACCCGAATCATGCAGCGGTTCAAGGCCGGGGAGATCGCCGTGCTGGTGGCCACCGACGTGGCCGCCCGGGGCATTGACGTGTCCGACGTGGACGCGGTGATCAACTACGATGTGCCGGAGGAGAACGAGCACTACACCCACCGCATCGGCCGCACCGGCCGGGCCCGGCGGGAGGGCGCCAGCTATCTCTTCTACACCAAGGAGGAGACCAAGCGGGTGGACACCCTGCTGCGCCTGACCCGCAACACCGACGACTGCCGGGCGGTGCACTTCGACTTCAACCACGAGAAGCTCATCGTGGAGGAAAACACCCCCACCGACCGCTTCCAGATCAAGAGTTATTTCTGAGGCAACTGCCATGAAGGAACATCTGTATCACAACGGGCGCATCCACTGCGGCGGCGGACAGGACTGTTCCGCCCTGTGGGTGCGGGACGGGCGGATTTTCCGCACCGGAAACGAGGAACTGTGTGCCGAAGCCGCCGGGGTGCCCGCCACCGACCTGCACGGGGCCTGTGTGGTGCCCGGCTTCAACGACAGCCACCTGCATCTTCTGGATGTGGGCCGGGGGCTGGGGGCCATCGACCTGTTCGGGGCCGCTTCCCCCGCCGACATGGCCGCCCGCTGTGCCGATTTCATCCGCCGCCGGAACATTCCCGCCGGGCGCCCTCTTTACGGCAACGGCTGGAACCAGGACAAGTTTGAGGGCGACCCGGTGCTGCCCACCCGGGCGGACCTGGACGCCCTGGTGCCCGACCATCCCCTGCTGCTGGACCGGGTATGCGGGCACATCATGGTGTGCAACACCGCAGCGCTGAAAGCCGCGGGCATCACCACCGAAACCCCGGTGCCGGAGGGCGGCGGCATCGACCTGGGGCCGGACGGACAGCCCAACGGCCTGTTGCAGGACAACGCCATCCCCCTGGTGCGGGCCATCCTGCCCGAAGAGAGTCTGGAGGACATCAAAGCCGCCTTTGTGGCCGCCTGTGCCCGGGCGGTGTCCCGTGGGCTGACCACCGTGCAGACCTGCGACATCCGCAGCCGGGACTGGCCGCTGGTGATCCAGGCGTTGCGGGAGCTGGACGACGCCGGGCTTTTGCCCCTGCGGCTGGTTTTGCAGTGCGCCCTGGACACCCCGGAGGACCTGCGGGCCTTCCTGGATGCGGGCATCCGGAACGGCCGGATGTGGAAGGTGGGGCCGCTGAAGCTCTTCCTGGACGGGTCGCTGGGGGCCCGCACCGCCTGGCTGCGCCGGGACTACGCCGACGAGCCGGGCCAGCGGGGGCTGTGCTGCCTTTCCTATGACAAAGCCCTGACCATGGCCCGGATGGCCGACGCCGCGGGCATGCAGGTGGTGGCCCACGCCATCGGGGACGCGGCGGTGGAGGAGATGCTGGATGTGATCCAGGCCCTGAGCCCCGATGGCTCCAACCCCCACCGCCACGGGGTGGTGCATTGCCAGATCACTACCCGGGACCAGTGGGACCGGTTTGCGGCCCTGCACGCCGGGGCGCTGGTGCAGCCGGTGTTCCTGGACTACGACCACACCATCGTTACCGCCCGGTGCGGGGCAGATCTGGCGGCCACCAGCTACGCCTTCGGCACGGCGGTGCGGCTGGGCATTCCGGTGAGCTACGGCACCGACGCCCCGGTGGAGGACCTGGACCCGGTGCGCAACTTCTACTGCGCCGTGACCCGCCGTCCCCTGGCCGGGGGCGAACCCTGGCAGCCGGAAGAATGCGTGACCCGGGCCCAGGCCCTGGCCTGCTACACCGAGGGCGGGGCCTACAACGAGTTTGCCGAGGCCGAGAAGGGCAAACTGCTGCCCGGGTATCTGGCGGACTTTGCGGTGCTGGACGGCGACCCCCTGACCCTGCCGGAGGAGCGGCTGCTGAAGATGCAGGTGCTGACCACTGTGGTGGGCGGACAGGAGGTTTATACAGCTTCCGGCACCCAGGCATAAGGTTTGCCGAGACCGGCTCCCCTGTGTAAGGGGAGCTGGCAGCCGAAGGCTGACTGAGGGGTTGTGAACTTGGTGTCATTGCCCGGCAACGGGAAATCAGACATGGTTTCCAACCCCTCCGCCGCTGCGCGGCACCTCCCCTTACACAGGGGAGGCTTTGGGAAGGAGGGCGGCTGCGCGGCACCTCCCCTTACACAGGGGAGGCGTTCCGGGCGGGCTGAGACCGGCTCCCCTGTGTAAGGGGAGCTGGCGGCCGTAAGGCCGACTGAGGGGTTGTGAACTTGGTGTCATCGCCCGGTAACGGGAAATCAGGCAGGGTTTCCAACCCCTCCGCCGCTGCGCGGCACCTCCCCTTACACAGGGGAGGCGTTCCGGGCGGGCTGAGACCGGCTCCCCTGTGTAAGGGGAGCTGGCAGCCGAAGGCTGACTGAGGGGTTGTGAACTTGGTGTCATCGCCCGGTAACGGGAAATCAGACATGGTTTCCAACCCCTCCGCCGCTGCGCGGCACCTCCCCTTACACAGGGGAGGCTTTTTGGAAGTGCCATTCAAATCCATTCCTTTTGGTCACAAAAGGAAGGACTTTCCCGCAGACGAACGTCTGCCAAGAAGCCGCGTCAAAAAACACAAAAAAACACCGCCCCCGGTCCCCTGCGTTGTGCAGGCCAGACCGGGGGCGGTATTTTGCTTTATTTTTCGGGAAAACTCAGTTGCCCATGTACTCGCTCAGGCGCAGCACGTTTTCCTGGCTGCCGGAAACGATCATGGTGTCCTCCGGGCGGAAGACGTAGTCCGGGCTGACCGTCTCGATGACGTCCGGGCCGTTGACGATGGCAATGATGTTCATGCCGAACCGGGCGCGCAGGTTCACCTGGGCCACCGTCTGGCCCACGAACTTCTCCGGCACCAGGAACTTGGTGATGTTCACCTTCTCGCTGAGCTGGATGAAGTCCAGCATGCGGGAAACTTCCAGCCGCTTGGCCAGCCGCACCGCCATGTCCCGCTCTGGGTAGACCACCTCGGCGCCCAGACGGCGCAGGATCTCGCCGTGCTCGATGCTGGTGGCCTTGGAGATGACCTTGGGAATGCCCAGGTCTACCAGGTTCAGGGTGGTCAGAATGGACGATTCCATATGCTCTCCGATGCACACCACCGCCACATCACAGTTCTGGATGCCGGTCTCTTCCAGGGACTTCTTGTCCAGGCTCTTGACCACGATGGCGTTGTCGGTGAATTCCCGCAGTTCGCGGACTTTTTCCTCGTTGTGGTCCAGGACCAGCAGGTCCGCCCCCGCTTTGGCCAGCTCCTTGGCCAGGGCGGTTCCGAACCGGCCCAGACCCACAATGCCATAGGACTGCTTTTCTGTTTTGGATTTGCCAAACATAGCTTTTTCTCCTTCTGTTTAACCGATCGAGATGTTGCCCTCGATGTAGCGGGTGCGTTCGCCCCGGGTGAAATGCCACAGGGTGGCGATGGTCAACGGGCCCAGACGGCCGATATACATGATGAGGATGCTCAGCAGCTTGCTGGGGATGCTGAGCCCGCCGGTGATGCCGGTGGAAAGGCCCACGGTGCCGAAGGCGCTGACCACCTCGAACAGGATGTCCCGCAGTTCCAGCTGGGGCTCAAAGACGGTCATCAGGTAGGTGCCGGTGACCACCACGCCCAGCGCCAGCAGGGTGATGACCGCCGCCTTGCGGAAGCTGTCCCGGGGGATGGCGTAGTGGAAAGCCTTCTCGCTGCGGTTGGTGGCGGCGGACTTGATGCCCTGCATCAAGGTGAAGAAGGTGGTGGTCTTGATACCGCCGCCGGTGGACCCCGGCGAGGCGCCCACGAACATCAGCACGATCAGCACCAGCAGGCCCGCCGTGGAAAACTGCCCCAGCGGGTAGGTGGAAAAGCCGGCGGTACGGGCGGACACGCTGTGGAAGAACGCCCCCAGCCAGGTGATGTCCTCGGTGGCTTTGAGCAGCAGCGTGCCGACGATGAGCAGGAAGGCGGTGGTGGTCAGCACCACCTTGGTGTGCATCGAAAACTTTTTCCAGCGGAACCGCACGGACCACATCTCCCGGATGACCAGGAAACCGATGCCGCCGAAGATGATCAGCGCGCAGGTCACCAGGTTGAGCAGCACGTCCTGCTGGTAGGGGATCAGGTTCTTGCCGCCGCCCAGGATGTCAAAGCCCGAGTTGTTGAAGGCCGCCACCGAATGGAAGATGCTGATGCCGATAGCCTCGGGCATCGGGCGGGTGCGGGCGAAGGAGATCAGGCTCAGCAGCGCGCCCAGCCCTTCAAACAGCAGGGTGGTCGCAAAGATGCTGCGCACGAACTGCACGACCCCCCGGCCGGAGTCCAGGTTCATGGCCTCCCGCACCAGGTTGCGCCCGCGCAGGTTGACCCGCCGGCCCATCAGCAGGATGATGCCGGCGCCCACGGCGGTGACACCCAGGCCGCCGATCTGGATCAGCGCACCCAGGATGAACTGCCCCACCGGGGTGAAGGTGTCGCCGGCATCCACCGCGATCAGGCCGGTGACGCAGACAGCACTGGTGGAGGTATACAGCGCGTCGATGTACTGTAAGTCCACCCCGGGGCGCACGCTGCAGGGCAGCATGAGCAGCAGCGACCCCAGCAGGATGGCCAGGGCAAAGCCCAGGGCGATGATCCGCGGCGGGGTCAGATGTTTGGTAATCTTGGTCATGTGTTTACAGTCTCCCTTGGCGGGCGGGGGTCATTCGCCGTACATGCGGTACCCGACGCCCAGTTCATTGGCAATGTAGGGGTTTTCGCCGGGGCGGGCCCCCAGCTTTTTGCGGATGTTGGCCATGTTCACCTGCAGCTTTTTCACGCTGCCGGCGTCGGCGGTGCCCCACACCCCCTGGATGATGGCGGAGTAGGTCATCACCTTTCCGGCGTGCTGGGCCAGCAGGGCCACAATGTTGTATTCGGTCTGGGTCAGGCGCACTGGCGCCCCGTCCAGGCTCACGTCCCGGGCGTCGTAGTCGATGCGCAGCCCCCGCACCTGGAAGCACTCGCCGGGGGCGGCGGGGCCGGGACGCCGGTCCCGCAAGGCCGCCCGCACCCGGGCCAGCAGCTCCCCGGTGCCGAAAGGCTTGGTAATATAGTCGTTGGCCCCCAGGTCCAGGGCCTGGACCTTGTCCCGCTCGTCGCTGCGGGCGCTGAGCACCAGGATGGGCGCCGCGCCCCCCGCCGCCCGCACGGTGCGGATGAAGTCGGTGCCGTCGGCGTCGGGCAGGCCCAGGTCCAGCAGCACCAGGTCCGGGCAGTGGGAGGAAAACATCATCTGCCCCTGGGCGCAGGTGGCGGCGGTCAGCACCTGGTAGCCGTTGCTTTCCAGAATGGCCTCCATAAAGCTGCGGATGTTGGCCTCGTCGTCAATGATGAGCACCTTGTATTTGTTGTTGCCCACAGCTTTTCCTCCTTACTGCGCGGTTTCCTTGGTGTCGGGGTCGGGGTCCAGGGCCAGGGCGAAGCGGAACACCGCACCGCCCCCGGGACGGTTGCCCCCGGTGATGGTGCCCCCGTGGGCCCGGATGATGGTGGCGCACACCGAAAGCCCGATGCCCATATTCTTGTGGCCGTCGGCCCCGTCCATCCGCCCGTCAAACAGGCTGTCCAGCCGGTCCCGGGGGATGCCGCAGCCGTTGTCCGCCACCTCAAACACCGCCTTGCCGTCCCGGCAGAAAACCCGCAGCCACAGCTCGGTCATGCCGGCGGCGTGCTGCACGGCGTTTTCCAGCAGGTTGATGATGACCTGCTCGATGAGCACCGCGTCCATGGGAATGCTGAGGAACTCATCCGGAATGTCCACCTGCACCGCCTGGCCGGGATACCGCTTGCGGAACTTGATGAGCACGCTGTCGATGAGCTCTTCCAGCACGGTGGGGGTCTTGACGATGCGCACTTTGCCCCCGTCGATGCGGGTGACCGAAAGCAGGTTTTCCACCATCCGGATGAGCCAGTCGGCCTCCTCCCTCACCTCCCCCAACAGCTTGATCTGCTGGGCCTTGGGCAGGCGGTCATAGTTTTCGATGATGGCGGAACAGGACCCGTAGATGGTGGTCAGCGGGGTGCGCAAATCGTGGGAGATGGCCCGGAGCAGGTTGGCCCGCATGGATTCCCGGGCGGTTTCGCTGCGGACCTGTTCCTGGCGCTTGCGCTGGGTGGTCAGGGTGCTGGTGATGATGGTCACCGCCAGCATGATGGCGGTGGACAGGATGTTTTCCGGCACGGTGAAGTTGAAGACAAAGTACGGGGCGGTAAACACATAGTTCACCGCCAGCACGCTGATCAGCGATGCCCCGATACCGTAGATGTAGCCGTCGGTGACCAGGGCGATGAGGTCCACGGCCAGCACGAAGATGGCCGGCACCAGTGTCTGGGAGGGGGTGACCTGCTGGAGCAGCCAGCACCCCGCCAGGGCCCCCGCCAGAATCAGCAGGGTGCGGGCGGTATCGCGCAGCAGGGCGCGGGGCTTGCACATGGGGCCGGACTCTCCTTTCCGCGGCAGCGCGGGCGCTGTCGTTTGTATTATAGCATGGGGCGGGCAAAGATACGGCTAAATCTGCCCGGGGCCCGGATTCCTTACAGACTACCACGTTTTTTGCGTTCTGGCAAGAGCCCAGCAAAAAAGCCGTTTCCGGCGCGGCAGCGCCAAAAACAGCTTTGATCCCGCGGGCGCGCGCCTTACTTGCCGGCGCAGTCCTCACACAGACCGGTCACGATGAAATTGAAGCTTTCCGCCTTGATGCCCGGGCAGGATGCCACCAGCTCGCTGAGCTTTTCGGTGGATACCGGCAGGTTGCTCACCCGCTTGCACTGGCGGCAGTACAGATGCTGGTGCTCGGTCAGCTCCCAGTCAAAACGGTCGGCTTCCCCCGGCACCCCGATGCGCCGCAGTTTGCCTGTCTCCACAAGCAGATTCAGGTTGCGGTACACCGTACCCAGGCTCAGGTGGGGGCAGCTTTTGCGGGTGAGCTGGTAAATCTGTGCGGCGGTCATGTGTTCCTTGGTCTTTTGGATTGTCTCGATGATCAGTTGTCTTTGCCATGAATAGTTCATAATTTCCCTCACCAACCTGTAAACCGGTAGAATTGCCATTTTCGCATACGCTATAATAATATACTTCTCATTGCACAACCGTCAAGATATGTGTATAAAAATTCACCCTTCCCACGCCATTTTACGGGGTGTGGGCTTTCCTTTGCGGGGGGAGTGTGCTATACTGAAAAGACAGCCATAGGCAAGGAGGTACATCATCCCATGCAGGGTTTTCTGATTCTTGTGGCGGTGTTTGCGGTGCTGGCCGTGGCCATCGTCTTCATCTCCAACCAGGAGGGCGGCTGGCACGGCGGCTGCGGGGGCAATTGCGCCGCCTGCCGTCACCGGTGCGAGGATGCGTCCGATCCCAAAAACACCCAGCCCAAGCAATAACCAAGCAGGCTTCCGGCCCATGCACCGGAAGCCTTTTTGTTTTTATCCGGCCCGCACTTCCCCCAGAATGTCGGCGATGGCCCCGGCGTCGGTGCCGGTCAGGCGCCAGGTGTAGGTGATCTCGCTCAACGCGGTATCCCCGTCCGTGTCCGGCTGCCGTACCCGGGAATAGGTGGTGCAGGCCACCGCCATTCCGTCCTGTACCTCGATGGTGTAGCGCAGGGCCTCATATTCGGCCTGGGCGGCGTTTTCCCGCTGCCGGCGCAGATTGTCCGCCTCGGCGTCCAGCCCCTGGGCCCGCAGGGCCTGCTCCTCCGCCTCCATGGCGGAAAGCTGGGAATCGATCATGGCGGGAAAGGCCCCATCCCCGATCTCCACCGTGTACACCCCGTCGGATTCGGTGACGGTCACCTGGGATTCCTCTTCCGGCCAGCTGACCAGGGGCATCCAGCTCAGGTTGGCCGCCGCCGCAATGCCGGTGGTGTCCTCGGCCCAGGTCTTGCCGTCGTACCAGTAGTACACCCCGTCCAGGCAGGCGGAGCCGTTCTCGAACAGGGGGGTGCCGTCCACGTCGTAGGTGGTCATCTTCTGCATGGCGTCGTTGCCGGTGCGCCACATCCGCTGGGTCATGGTCAGGCCGTCGGCGGCGGCATCCCCCTGCATGGTCATGGCGGTGTCCGCCACCACGGCGTAGTCGGTCAGGGCGGCGGTGGCCGCCAGGGCCTGCAGCACTTCGGCCGCCGCGGCGGTGCTGCGCCTGCAGCCCGCCAGCAGCACGCAGAGGGCCAGCGCAGCCGCCCCTTTTGTCCGTTTCATGGGGATGCACCTCCTTTTTGCACGCAACTGCGAATATATCCGATTTCAGTATACCGCGCCCCCGCCCTGCGCCGCAATGGGCAGGCTGGCCAAAAAACCGGCACCCCTTTTGGCGGCGTGCACAGCGGGGCCTTGCTGTGGTATGATAGAAGGACGGCGCAGAGCGCCGAACACAAGAAGAGAGAGGGTAATTCCTTGCAAAATCTGCGCAAAGCCTTTCAAAGCAGCCTGCCGGTGATGGCCGGATACCTGGTGCTGGGCGCCGGGTTCGGCATGATGATGAAAGCCGCCGGCTACGGGGCCCCCTGGGCCTTCGCCATGAGCCTGTTCGTCTATGCCGGGTCGATGCAGTACGCGGCGGTGGGCCTGCTGGGGGGCGGGGCGTCCCTGGTCAGCATCGCCCTGACCACCCTGATGGTCAACGCCCGGCATCTGTTTTACGGCATCTCCATGCTGGAGCCCTACCGGGAGGCCGGGGCCGCCAAACCCTATCTGATTTTTTCCCTCACCGACGAGACCTATTCCCTGGTGTGCGACGGCCGGCGCAGCATCCGGGAATGTCTTCTGATTTCCGCCTTGGACCAGCTGTACTGGGTGGCGGGCAGCACCGCGGGGGCGGTGCTGGGCAGCCTGGTGCCCTTCTCCACCGAGGGGGTGGACTTTGCCCTCACCGCCCTGTTCCTCACCGTCTTCACCGACCAGTGGCTGCACAGCAAGACCCACTTCCCCGCCCTGTGCGGGGTGGGGGTGTCGGCGGTGTGCCTGGCCCTGTTCGGCCCCGACCGCTTTCTGCTGCCGGCCATGGCGGGCATCACCGCCCTGCTGCTGGCGGGCAGCCTGCGGGAAAAACACGGTGGAGAGGAGGCGGACCATGACTGAAGTCTGGTACACGGCGGCGGCCGTCGCCGTCATGGCCCTGGTCACCGCCGGGCTGCGGTTTGCCCCCTTCCTGCTGCTGGGCGGGCGGCGCACCCCCCGGCTGGCGGTCTATCTGGGGCGGGTGTTTCCCTGCGCCACCGTGGGGCTGCTGGTGGTGTACGGCCTGAAGGGGATTTCCTTTACGGCGGCGGCAAACTTTGTGCCCCAGCTGCTGGCCGGGGCCCTGGTGGTGGCCAGCTATGTGTGGAAGCGCAATTCCCTGCTGAGCATTGTGGGCGGCACCGCTTTTTATATGGTATTGGTACAGGCGGTGTTCTGAGCCTTCCGCCGCCTTGCGTAACAAGGGCAAAGCGGGTATACTAGAGGAAATTATCTGCCTGGGAGGGACCACCGATGACGGCTGATCGTTTTTGTTTTGACGGACGCACTCCCTGTGAGCTGAGTGCCCTGCCCACCAACGCCGGGGATGCCCGGGAGGACAAGCCCAAGTATCTGAGCCGCACCGCCGCCAATCTGGAGGAGATGGGCCGGCTGCAGGACGGCTTTTACGCCGACGGGCGGGAAGGCCTGGTGGTGATTCTGCAGGCGCTGGACGCCGCCGGCAAGGACAGCACCGTCAAGCATGTGATGGGCGGGCTGAACCCCCAGGGGGTGACGGTGCACAGCTTCAAGCAGCCTTCGGCGGAGGAGCTGTCCCACGATTTTCTGTGGCGGGCCAACCGGGCGCTGCCGCCCCGGGGCGGCATTGCCATCTTCAACCGCAGCTACTACGAGGACGTGCTGGTGGTGCAGGTGCACGACCTGCAGAAAACCTACCGCATGCCGCCCCGCACCACCGAGGTGGGCCAGCGGGAGTTTTTCCACCGCCGGTACCGCCAGATCCGGGACTACGAGCGGTATCTGTACGAAAACGGATACCGGGTGCTGAAGATTTTTCTCAACGTATCCAAGGAAAAGCAGAAGGAGCGGTTCCTGGAGCGCATCGAGACCCCGGCCAAGAACTGGAAGTTTTCGGCCTCCGACCTGAAGGAGCGGGCCCTGTTTGACGAGTACGCCAAGGTTATCGGGGAGGTTATTTCCGCCACCGCCACCCCGGAATGTCCCTGGTATGTGATTCCCGCCGACCAGAAATGGTATACCCGGTATCTGGTCAGCGAGCTGGTGGCCGACGCCTTGCGCCGCAGCTGCCACGAATACCCCGCCCTGCCCGACGAAGCCCGGGCCCGGCTGCAGGACTGCCGCCGCCGGCTGGAAGAGGAAGACTGATACAAAGGAGGCGAAGCATGGCACCGATCCGTGTTTTGCAGGTGATGCCGGCCATGGACGCCGGCGGGATGGAGACGTTTGTGATGAACGTCTACCGCACCATCGACCGCGAGCAGGTACAGTTTGATTTTCTGTACCATTATGACAAACCCTGTCTGTACGACTACGAGATCCGGGCCCTGGGCGGGCAGATCACCAAGCTCACCGTCCGGCAGGACAACAACCTGCCCCGGTATCTCCATGAGCTGGACGCCTTCTTTGAAGCCCATCCGGAATACCGCATCATCCACGGGCACTACAGCGGCTTCGGCATGTTCTACAACGCCGCCGCCCGCCGCCATGGGGTGCCGGTGCGGGTGGGCCACAGCCACAACACCGCTTACGAGCCCACTCTGGTGGGGCGGCTGGACAAGCTCATGAGTTCCCGCTTCGACAAGGACCTGACCGACCGCTTTGCCTGCAGCCGCAAAGCCGGGGAGATGCTTTTCGGCCAAAGTCCCTTCACCGTGCTGCCCAACGGGGTGGACACCGACCGGTTCGCCCACCCTTCCCCCGACGCCCGCCCCAAGCTGCGGGAACACCTGGGGGTGGCGGATGACGAGATCCTGCTGGGGCATGTGGGGCGGTTTTCGGTGCAGAAGAACCACGCGGGGCTGCTGCGCATCTTTGCGGCCCTGCTGCCCAAGATGCCCAAGGCCCGGCTGCTGCTGCTGGGGGGCGGCGCCCTGGAAGGGGAGACCCGCGCCCTGGCCAAAGCCCTGGGGGTGGCGGACAAGGTGATCTTTGCGGGGGTGCGCACCAACGTGCAGGCCTTCTACGCCGCCATGGACGCCTTTTTGCTGCCCAGCCTGTTCGAGGGGCTGCCGGTGGTGCTGGTGGAAGCCCAGGCTGCGGGCCTGCCCTGCTTTGTGTCGGACACGGTGGACCGGGGGGCGGCCTTTGCGGACAACGTCCAGTTCCTGCCCCTGCACAAACCCCAGATCTGGGCCCATGCCATCCACTACACCGACCTGACCCGCAACCCCAACGCCCGGCAGCAGGCTATGGACGCCGGGTTCGATATACATACCAGCGCCCGGATCCTGCAGGAATTCTATCTGCGCCGCTGGCAGGAGGTGCAGAAATGAGCGCCGGGGCCGCCCTGGCCGCGGTGGTGGTGCCGGTGTACAACGCCGCCGCCTACCTGCCCGCCTGCCTTGCCGCCATTGCCGCCCAGACCATGCCGGATTTCCGGTGTTATCTCATCGACGACGGGTCCACCGACGGGTCCGGCGCCCTGTGCGAGCAGGCCGCCGCCGGGGACGACCGCTTTTTTGTGCTGCACCAGGCCCAGTGCGGGGTGTCGGCGGCCCGCACCGCCGGTGTCCGCGCCGCCAAAGCCGACGGGGTCAGCTGGGTGGCCTTCTGCGACGCCGACGACCTCTTCCACCCGGAATTTCTGCGCACCCTCATCGGGGCGGCCCGGTCCACCGGACTGCCCGCCGCCTGCTGCCGGTACGACAGCTTTACCGACACCGTTCCCCAGGACGCCCCCGTGCCGGAGGAAGCCCAGCGGCTGCTGGCCCCCGCCCATCTGGACGCCCTGCTCCACGACCACGGGGTGGATTTCAGCCTGTGCAACAAGGTCTACGCCGCCCGCATCCTGGACGCCGCCGACTTTGACAACGGCTTTGCCTTCAACGAAGACCTGATGGCCAACTGGCAGATCTTTTCCAAGATCGAGGGCTGCGCCTTCGTGGATTTTGCGGGCTACCACTATCGCCAGCACGCCGCCTCGGCCAGCCACCGGCCGCTGGCCCCCGCCAGCATCGACGAGCAGCGCCGGGCGGCCATCTACATCCGCCAGCACGCCGGGCCCGCCATGCAGGAATCGGCGGACGCCTTCTACTACGAAAAGCTGGTCTATCTGGCCAGCATGATCCTGCGGCGCAGCGACGCCGATGCCTACCGGGTGCAGCTGGGGGAGCTGTGCGTGGGCATCCGGGCGGGGCTTTCGGACCGGCGGCTGGGGCGCAACCCCCGGCTGCCGTTATCCATCCGGATTTCGGCCGTGGCCACCGTCCACTGCACCGCTCTGTGGGCGGCGGTCTGCCGCCGCCTGCTCAAAGACCGACGCTGAAAGGGGCCGACCATGCGCATCCTGTTTGTGTTTGACAGTGTGGAAGCCCCCGCCGCGGCCAACCCCCGGCTGGGCCGGCGGCTGGCCGCCGCCCTGGCCGACATGGGCCAGGAGGTGGAAATCCTGGAACTGTGGGACGGCACCCACGCCCCGCCCCCGGCGGCGGGGTGCGTGACCCATTCCCTGCCCTTTGCCGACGAAGCCGCCATGAACCGGGCCCTGGAAAACGGCGCCGCCGGGGGCACGCCCATCCCCCTGCGCCTGCTGTGCCTGGCCGCCCGGCCGGCGGCGGTGGGGGCGGCGGTGCGGCAGTTTGTGCTGCGCGCCCCCCGGCGGGTGACCGCCACCCGCAAGACCCTGGAATCCCTGCACAAAAGCCACCCCTACGACGCCGTCTGCGCCGTGGCGGCCCCCTACCGGGCGGCCTTTGCCCTGGAGGGCGCCGCCCTGCCCGGGGCCCGCAAGCTTTTGTGGCAGATGGACCCCTACGCCGCCAACGAGAGCTACCGCGCCCCCGGGGGCTATGACCGGGAGCGGACGCTGCTGAACGCCCTGGACCACACCTTCATCACCGCCCAGGCTGCCCCGGACTACGCCCCGGGCGGGCCGCTGGAAAGCTGCGCGGGCAGGGTGTCGGAGCTGGGCTTTCCCAGCCTGGTGCCCGCGGCCCGGGAGGCCCCGGACCCCCGCTTGTGCGCCTTCTGCGGCACCCTCTACCCCGGGCTGCGCACCCCCGATGCCCTGCTGCGCCTTTTCCCCCGGCTGGACAACACCCTGACCCTGGTCATGGCCGGGGGCGGGTGGGAGGCTTTCGGCCCCCAGCGGGCCGAAGCCCAGGCCGCCCTGGGGGACCGGCTGCAGATTCTGGGCCCCGTGCCCCACGAACAGGCCGCGGCTCTCGAACGCCGGGCGGGGGTGCTCATCAGCATCGGCAATACGGCCTCCAACCAGCTGCCCAGCAAACTCTTTGAGATGTTCGCGGCAGGCAAGCCGGTGCTGCATCTGGCGGCAGGGCCCCGGGACGCGGCCCTGCCCTATCTGGCCCGGTGGCCCCTGGCCTTTGTGTGGCAAAGCGAGGCCGACACCCCCGCTCTGCGCCGGTGGCTGGCCGAAAACGCCGGGCGCACCCTGCCTTTTGAGAAGGCGGAAACCTGTTTTCCCGAATTTACCCCCGGCTGTGTGGCCCGGCAGTTTCTGCGGGCCGCGGCGCCGGACGCGAAAGGAGCGGCAGAATGAAGGTACTGTGGCTGGTGAGCATCACCATCCCGGCGGCGGCCGAAGCCTGCGGCCTGCAGGCCGGGGAGGTCAGCGGCGGCTGGCTGACCGGGCAGCTGAACGCCCTGACCAACCGGCCGGACGCCCCCTTCCTCACCGTGTGCAGCGTGGACGGCCGCGCCAAGACCGCCCTGACCGGCGGCAAGGGCGGGGTGCGCTACCGCATCCTGCCCGACGGGGAGCGGGACACTTTCACCGTGCTGCTGCGGGCGGAAAAGCCCGACCTGGTGCACATCTGGGGCACCGAGTACCCCGCCGCCGCGGCCATGCACGCCGCCGCCCTGGCCCTGGGCATCCCCGCCCTGGTGGGGGTGCAGGGGGTCATGCGGGACTGCGCCGCCCATCTGTGCGACGGGGTGCCGGCGCCGTATCTCCATTCCGGCCCGCTGCAGAAATTCATCGACAAGCGGGTGCCCGGCGCCCTGCTGGACAAGATGCAGGCCCGGTTCGACGCCCTGGCGGGGGCGGAGGCGGAGCTGCTGGCCCAGGCCCGGTATGTCACCGGCCGCACCGGGTTTGACCGGACGGCGGTGGCCGACCTGGCGCCCAACGCCCGGTATTTTGCCTGCAACGAGACCCTGCGCCCCGCCTTCTACACCGAACCCCTGTGGCATGCCCGCACCTGCGGCACCGCCCCGGTGCTGCTCATGACCCAGGGCAACTATCCCCTGAAAAACCTGCACACCCTGCTCAAGGCCCTGCCCGCCCTGGTGGCCCGCTGGCCCGGGCTGGTGCTGCGGGTGGCGGGGTGGGGGCCCCTGGACAAGGGGGCGCTGCTGCGCCCGGTGATCGAGGCCATGTTCCCCTACCAGACCTGGTGCGCCCGGCTTATCCGGGAAAAGGGGCTGGAAGGCCATGTGCAGTACACCGGCCCCTTGCAGGAAACCGCCATGCGCCAGGCCTATCTGGACGCCGACGTCTTTGTGCTGCCCTCCTACTGTGAGAACAGCCCCAACAGCCTGGGGGAGGCCATGCTGCTGGGCATGCCCTGCGTGGCGGCCCGGGCGGGGGGCATTCCCGACATGATGGGCGAGGGCGAGGGGCTGCTGTACGGCCCGCCGGGGGACGCGGGGGCCCTGGCCAACGCCCTGGCCACCCTGCTGGAAGACCCCGGCGCCGCCGCCGAGCGGGGCCGGGCCGCCCGCCGCCGGGCCCTGGTCACCCACGACCCCGCCGCCAACGCCCGCACCCTGCTGGACATTTACACCGCCATATTGGGGGAGGCCCGCCCATGAGCCGCCCCGTCTTCACCGTCATCATCCCCTGCTACCGCTGCGCCGCCACCCTGACCCGGGCGGTGGAGAGCGTGCTGGCCGGAGCGCCCCAGCACCTGCAATTGCTGCTGGTGGACGACGGCAGCCCCGACGCCACCCCCGCCTTGTGCGACGAGCTGGCGGCCAGGGACCCCCGCATCACCGCCCTGCACCGGGCCAACGGCGGAGCTTCCGCCGCCCGCAACACCGGGCTGGAGGCCGCCGCCGGAGACTGGATTCTCTTTGTGGACGCCGACGACGAGCTGCTGCCCGGGCTGTGGGACGCCCTGTCCCCCGCCCTGGCTGCCCGCCCCGCCATGATTCTTTTCGGCATGGAGCGGGCCAGCGGCCCGGCGCCCTGTCCATTGGCGCCGGGGGTGTACGAGACCCTCCAGGACACCGGCGACGCCCTGGACCCCCTGCTGTTTGAGAGCGGGTATCTGGCGGCGCCCTACGCCAAGGTGTTTTCCGCCGCCGCCCTGGGCAACCTGCGGTTTGACGAGGGGCTGGCGGTGAACGAGGACGTGCTGTTCAACCTGGAATTTTCCCTTTTTTCACAAATTCGGCCTGCCATTTACGCGGTGCCGGGTGTATACTATAAACAAAATGACCTGGAATCGGGCAGTCTTTCCCGCCGGCTGCGGGGGGACCTGCTGGACGCCGAACTCCGCACCCGCCCTGTGCTGGAAAAACTGCTGCGCGCCCAGGGCCTGCCCGAAGCCCGGGTGACCGCCCTGTGCCGCAAAAGCCGGGTGCGGGCGGCCCTGAACCAGTACGGCCTGCTCACCGGGCGGGACGGGGCGATGCCCTTTGCCCGGCGGCGGGCGCTGTTTGCCCGGATTCTTTCCGACCCGGACGCCAACGCCGCCCTGCGCCGCGCTCTGGCCGCCGACGCCCATCCCCTGCTGGCCCTGCCCTACCGGCTGGGCGCGGCCCTGGGATGGCCGGGGCTGCTGGCGGGCTACACCGCGGTGAAAAACCGGATTTTGTACCGCCGCCGCTAAAAAACCGCCTCTTATGCCCCACAACGTTGCAAAGAAAGGCAAAAACTGTTAAAATTTAGGACGAGAGGAGTCCGTCTATGCCCCAGCCGACGATCAGCATCGTCACCACCGTATACGATGCCAAGGACTATCTGCCCCGCACGGTGCGCAGCATCCTGGCCCAGACCTTCACCGACTTTGAACTGCTGCTGGTGGAGGACGGCAGCCCCAACGGCTGCGGCGAACTGTGTGACGAACTGGCCAGAACCGACCCCCGCATCCGGGTGTTTCACAAACCCAACGGCGGCCCCGCCTCGGCGGCCAACGTGGGGCTGGACAACGCCCGGGGGGAGTACATCGGCTTTGTGGATTCGGACGACCTCATCGAGCCGGACATGTACGAGCGGCTGTACAACGCCATCCAGGAATCGGGGGTGCGCATTGCCGCCTGCACCGGCGACGCCATCGACGAGAACGACGCCCCTCTGCCCGGGCGGGAGGTGGCCAAGCGGGAACACGGCGTCTGCGACGCCATGGACCTTTTGCTGGAAACCTTCCAGACCGGCAGCTTCTACGGCCCCCTGAGCTGGAACAAGCTGTTCGACATCCGCACCTTCCGGGACAAGGGGGTGCGCTACGACGAGAGCATGTTCTTCGGCGACGACGCCAGCGTGCTGCACCTGGTGTTTGAGGGGGAACGGGCGGTGTGTCTGCCCGACGTGCTCTACCACTACCGCACCCGCAGCGGCCAGATGACCGGGACCGCCTTTCCGCCCCGCAAGCTGGACGATCTGCGGATGTACTGGGACTGGCTGCTCTACTTTGCCCAGCGCCCGGGGTCGGCGGATCTTTACCGCTGGGCCGTGGCCTGGTACTGGAAGGTGTTCTACACCTTCTACTGCCTGGCGGGGGCGGCGGGCAACCAGAAGGAACTGCGGGAAGGCTTTGCCTTTCACCTGAAACACCTGCGCAGCATCCTGCCGGACATTCTGCGCTGCCGGTATGTGTCCCTGCCCGAACGGGGCCGGGCATTGCTGTTTTGTTATTCGCCGGACCTGGCCTACAACCTGGCCCGGCTGTGGGGCCGGGCGGCCGGCGGAGCCGCCGGAAGGTCATAAAAATTGCGGAACGGAGAACGAGGTATCACCATGGAACATATCGCGGTCAGTGTCATTGTACCGATCTATAACACCAAACCCTATCTGGAAGAATGCATCCAGAGCATTCTGGACCAGGGCAAGACCTTCGAACCACCCTTCGAGGTCATTCTGGTGGACGACGGCTCCACCGACGGCTGCGGCGAAGTGTGTGATGCCTTTGCCGCCAGGGACAACCGGGTGCGGGTCATCCACCAGGAAAACCAGGGCCTGTCCGCCGCCCGCAACACCGGCATCGACGCCGCCCACGGCCGCTACTATGCCTTTGTGGATTCGGACGACATCCTGCGCCCCGAATACCTGAAAAAGCTCTACGACGCCTGTGAGGCCCACGACGCCTACATGGCGGTCTGCGCGGTGGAGGACGTGGCCGAAAACGGCGACAGCCTGGACCCCGCCAGCTACACCGACCCCACCGCCACCGGGGTGTTTGTGGGCAAGGAGCTGCTGAACAACTTCTATTCCCCCAACGGCACCTACTACACCGTGGCCTGGAACAAGCTCTACCGCGCCGAGGTGTGGAAGCTGCTGCACTACCCCGAGGGCCGTCTGCACGAGGACGATTTTGTGGCCCACCGGCTGTTCTGGCGGTGCGACCGGGTGGTCTGCCTGCCGGATCACCTGTACTGCTACCGTCTGCGGGGGGGCAGCATCTGCCGCACCGAGATGAAGCCCGAAGCCTTTGACGCGGTGGACGGCCTGGCCGACCGGTACCGCTTCTTTGTGGAGAACGGGGCCAACCGCACCGTCATCGACTGTGCCTATGCGGCCTGCTGGCGCCGGTACCTGTTCCTGTGCGCCAAGGTCAAGCAGGACCCCACCCCCCGGCTGGTCAAAGCCATCTCCAAGGAACAGTTTCTGATGCAGGGGCTCATCAGCTACCTGCCCAACTGCAAACAGCTCAAGATGACCGAAAAGCTTTCGGCCGCGCGGTGGGCCATGATGCCCGCCGAGAGCCTTTGCCCCATCAAGAATTAAGCCTATGGCCGAAACCAAAGAAAAAACCAGGTTTGGCGTTCCCCTTCTGCCCGCGGGTCGTGCTCCCCACGCCCCGCGTATTTTGCTTGTGCCGCCCCCGGAACTGCCGGTGCCCGCGGTGCAGGGCGGCGCGGTGGAAACCCTGGTCACCCATCTGATCCGGGAAAACGAGCGCCGCGGCAAGCTGGACCTGCTCTGCGCCAGCATTCCCGATGCCGACGCCGCCGCCCAGGCCAAGGAGTTCCGCCACACCAAGATGCTGTATGTAGCCCGGCCCAAGGGGGCGCGGCGGTACTGGCCCCTGGTCTTCATCGAGCGGTGCTTCGGCATCGCGGCCCCCTACGATCCCTGGTACCAGAAGGTCCAGCTGTCCCTGGCCCTGGAACTGCCGCCCCCCGACCTGATCGTGGCCGAGGGCGGTACCCTGACCCAGTGCAGCGCCATCAGCCGGATGTTCGGGCGGCAGCGCTGCCTGGCCCATCTCCACGGCCAGACCGCCTGCAGCCACACCATGGACGATATTTACGGCGGGGTGCTGGCCCTGAGCGAGTTCATCCGGGACGATTACCTGAAAACCAGCACCCTGGACCGCAGCCGGGCCTATATCCTGCACAACTGCATCGACCTGCACCGCTTCACCCCCGGCGCGCCGGACGGGGCGCTGCGGGCTTCGCTGGGGTTTGACCCCGGCGATTTTGTGGTGCTGTTCTGCGGGCGTCTGGAGCCGGACAAGGGCATCCACAAGCTGCTGGAAGCCATGACCGCCCTGGACGACCCCCGCATCAAGCTGCTGATTGTGGGCAGCCCCTTTTTCGGGCGCACCCAGACCAGCCCCTTTCTGCGGCGGCTGGAACAGCAGGCCAACGCCCTGGGGGACCGGGTGCGGTTTACCGGCTATGTGCCCAACGAGCGGCTGACCGAATACTATCGCCTGGCGGACCTGGTCTGTGTGCCCACCCTGGTGGAGGAAGCCGCCGGGCTGGTGGCCATGGAAGCCATGGCCTGCGGGCGTCCGGTGCTGGCCACCCGCAGCGGCGGCATGCCCGAATACCTGGAAGGCAGCCAGGCCGTGCTGGTGGACCGTGGCCCCGAGCTGGCGGGCCAGCTGAGCTGGGCCATCCGGATGCTGTACGAACACCCCGAACTGCGGGCCCAGATGGGCGCCGCCGGGGCCGAAGCCGCCCGCAGATTTTCCCCCGAACATTTCTACGATACCTTTGTGGAGATCGTGTACGATTTTCTGGGCCTTGGGCCCGTGCCGAAAGAAGGAGATTCCCTATGCAGCGAGCCGCCGTCTGTGTGATTGTGCCGGTGTGGGGCGCCGAAAAGACCCTGCACCGCTGTGTGGACAGCATTCTGTCCCAGCAGGTGGAGGGCGGGCTGAACTGCATCCTGGTGGACGACGGCAGCCCCGACCGCAGCGGCGCCATCTGTGACGAATACGCCGCCAGGGACAGCCGGGTGCAGGTCATCCACCAGCCGGACAACGGGGTTTCCGCCGCCCGCAACGCCGGGCTGGAAGCCGCCGACGCCGAGTTCATCGTCTTTCTGGACAGCGACGACGCCCTGCGCCCCGGCGCTTTGCAGGCGGCCGTGACGGTGCAGCGCCAGGCCCCCGGGGCCTTTGTGCTCTGGCATTACACCACCGACGAACACGCCGCCGGCCCGGTGGGCCCCCACGCCGTCACCGCCCAGCAGACCGAACTGGCCCGGCTGTATCTGGACTGCCTCATCGCCATGCCCTGGAACAAGCTCTACCGGGCGGAACTGGCCAAGCGGCTGACGTTCAACCAGGCGTATACTCTCGGCGAAGATTTACAGTTCGTATTGGACTATCTTCATCTGCTCAACCGGGAACAGCCCGGTTTTGTCTACCGGGTGCTGGAGGACGCCCTGACCTTCTACGACTGCAGCCGGGAAGGCACCCTGTCCACCAAATACCACCCCGATTACTGCGACATCTGGCCTCAGCACTTTGCCAAGCTGAACGACGCGGTGCTGGCCGCCGGCGCCCCCGAACAGGACCTGCTGCCCCTGTGGCGGGCGGAAGTGCGGGTCTTTGGGGAAGGGGTGGCGGACATTCTGCGCCGGGACCCCGACGCCCCCGCCGCCCGCCTGGCCAAGGCCCGGGCCGCCCTGAAAAGCAGCTGGCTTTCCGAACTGCTGGAAACCATGCGCCGCAAACGGTGCTACAGCCCCTACTACCTGCCCCTGCGGCGGCGCAGCCCCCGGCTGGTGGCCCTGCTGGCCGATGCCGCCCGCAAGAACTCGCCCCTGTTCGGCAAGCTGGACTGGGCCGGGTACTACCTGCTGGGAGGCAACTGGCACCGGGCCTGACATACAATTACAAAAGCCCCCCGGTTCAACCATGAACCGGAGGGCTTTTTGTTGTTTTTGTCAGGAAAGGGCTTCAAAGTACAGCGGGCCCACCGTGGCCGAAACCCCGGGGTCCATGACCAGTACCAGATAGTCGCCCCGGCCCGCCGGCAGGTCCAGGCTCACCCGGGCGTTCCCCGCCGGCACCGCCACTTCGGCCGCTAGGGTGCCGTCCCGCTGCCACCGCTGCACCTTGCCCACCGTGCCGCTGCCCTCGGTGTCGCAGGTCAGGGTGATGCGCACGTCGGTGTGCAGTTCCAGGGCGGGGGTGTACAGCACATCGCCCCCCGCGGGGTCGGTGTGCAGGCGGCGGGTGTCATCCATGGTGCCGGTGTAGGTGTACCAGGTGCTGTCCGGGTAGTCCACCCCTTCGTCCCCGTTGGGCAGGCCGGTCATGCCGTCCACCAGGGGCGCCCCCGTGGTGCGCAGCACAATGTACTGGGAGGTGCGGCCCACCTCCACGCACTGGTTGGCCAGATAGGCCGGCAGGGATTCCACCCCTTCTTCAATGGTGCAGACCACCGCCGCCGGCTTGTCGTAGCTCAGGCCGTCGGTGTCGGTGTAGTAGCCGTCCCAGGTCAGCAGGGCCATGTTGCCCTCCTCGGTGCTGTTCAGGGTGATGTACCGCCGGGTGGGGTCCAGCGCCCCGCAGATCTCGGTGGTGCCGCTGCCCGCCGTGATGATCACATCTTCCACGTCCAGGGTGTTCACGATGCCGCAGATCTCCCGTTCGGGGCCGTTGACGCCGAAGGTGCCGTCCTCCTGCCAGATGGCCTTCACCCCGTCCCGGTTCACCACCAGGGCCAGGGCCACCATCAGCACGGTGCCCCCGGCCACCGCCGCCCGGTGCAGCCGCACCGGACGCACCGCCAGCGCCGGGGCCGCCAAGGCCGCCAGCACCAGCACCGGCACCGCCCCCATCAGGTGGTAGCGGTACTCAAAATAGGGGTCGCCGTAGCGGGTGTTGGTGAGCAGCAGCACCCCCAGGTTCCACCAGAAGATCGCCGCCAGATACCGCCCCGGGCGCAGGGCCGGGGGCAGCTTGCCCCCCAGGGCCCGGACGGTGAACCACAGGCAGATCACCAGCGCGCCGCCCACCGCCGCCAGCCGCACCAGCAGCGAGATGCCCTGCGGGCTGAAGACGGTCACCGGCGCACTGGGCACCAGCCCGAACAGCCGGAAAAAGGCGATGACACAGTTGACGGCGTTGTCCCGCAGGGTGTCCAGAGTGTTGAAGGTCATGGAGGTGGCGTTGGTCACGATGCCCAGCCGGCTTTGCAGGGTCATGCCCGCCAGGGTCAGCACCACGCTGCCCCCGGCGCAGACCAGCCGGTAGGGGGTGGCGGAGATACGCCCGTGGAGCCATTCCCACCCGGCCAGCACCAGCACCGGGGCCAGGCCGCAGGCCGCCACATACACCCCGCTGGACAGCCCGGTGAGGAACACCCCGCCCAGGTACACCGCCAGCAGCACCCAGTCCCGGCGGCGGGGGCGGTCGGGGGCCAGCAGCAGCGCCACCAGCAGCAGGGGCAGCATGACCTTGAAGGCATACTGGGAGGCGTTGAGGAAAAGCATGTTCCAGTAGCCCACGGCGCAGAACTCATAGGGCAGCAGCACCGCCAGCACGGCCAGGGCCCCCCGGGCCCAGCTGCCGCCCAGCCGGCGCACCAGCAGGGCCAGCAGGGCGGCCCACAGCCCCAGCAGGATCACGTTGCCGCACCAGAAGGCCAGGGTGGGGTTGCCGGTGAGCCCGTAAAAGGGCAGGGCCAGCAGGGTGGTGCAGTCCAGCTCCATGGTGGTGATGTACCGCCAGTCCGGCACCGCCAGGGTCCCGGATTCCCAGATGGCCATCATGTGGGTGTAGACCTTGCCGGCGTCGTCGTCGATCACCGCCCCGCCGGCCCGCAGGGCCACCAGGCACAAAAACACGATCTGGGCCGCAGCCAGCGCCCACCAGAACCCGATCTTGCACCGTTCGCGTAGTTTGTTCATCGTTCCCAATCCTCCACACCACCGGAAAAGCGGCATTTTGTCCCATTATATCATATTTTCCCGCTTTGACAAACCGTTCCAAAAGGGGTATAATCAGGCAAAACCTATTGATGCGGTGGGATTTTTTGTATTTTGGAAACGGAGGTATCTGCCATGGCGCGCATTTACACATCGGTGGACCAGCTCATCGGTCACACCCCCCTGCTGGAACTGACCCATCTGGAGGCCGACCTGGGGCTGAAGGCCCGGGTGCTGGCCAAGCTGGAATATCTGAACCCCGCCGGGTCGGTGAAGGACCGGGTGGCCAAGAGCATGCTGGACGACGCCGAGGCCAAAGGCATCCTGAAGCCGGATTCGGTGATCATCGAGCCCACCTCCGGCAACACCGGCATCGGGCTGTGCAGCGTGGCGGCGGCCCGGGGGTACAAGGTGATCATCGTCATGCCCGAGACCATGAGCGCCGAGCGCCGGGCCCTGATGAAGGCCTACGGCGCCGAGCTGGTGCTCACCGAGGGGGCCAAGGGGATGGCGGGGGCCATTGCCAAGGCGGACGAGCTGGCCAAAGAGCTGCCCAACGCCATGGTGGCGGGGCAGTTTGTGAACCCGGCCAACCCGGCGGCCCACATCGCCACCACCGGCCCCGAGATCTGGCAGGACACCGACGGCGCCGTGGACCTGTTTGTGGCGGGGGTGGGCACCGGCGGCACCATCACCGGCGTGGGGCGGTATCTGAAACAGCAGAACCCCGCCGTGGGCATCATTGCGGTGGAACCCGCCGACAGCGCGGTGCTTTCCGGCGGCAAGGCGGGCCCCCACGCGCTGCAGGGCATCGGGGCCGGGTTTGTGCCCGAGGTGCTGGACACCGCCATCTATGACGAGGTCATGACCGCCACCACCGAGGATTCCTTTGCCGCCGCCCGGATGCTGGCCAAGCGGGAGGGCGTGCTGGCGGGCATCTCCTCCGGCACGGCGCTGTGGGCGGCCATCGAGCAGGCCAAGCGCCCCGAAAACGAGGGCAAGACCATTGTGGTGCTGCTGCCCGATACCGGTGACCGGTACCTGTCCACCGCCCTGTTCACCGAGGAATAAACAAATACCAAAAACGCGGGCCTCTCCTTCGGGAGAGGCCCGCGTTCTTGCATTCTTATTGTTCAGTTCACGGCCTGGAATTCCACCCGGCTCACGTCGGCAGAGATGCCGCTGTCCATCACAAGCACCAGACAGTAGCCCTCCCCCGCCGGGGCCCCCATGGTCACCCGGGCGTCGCCGGCGGCCACCGGCAGTTCGTTGACCAGGGTGCTCCCCTGCCACAGCTGCAGGGTGCCCACCGTGCCTTCGGGCACCGCCGTGGCACACACCAGGGTGATGTCGGTATCCCGGTGCAGGGTCAACCCGGCGGAGCGCAGCACCTCGCCCCCTGCGGGGTCGGTGTGCAGGCAGCGGTCCTCGTCCACCGTGCCGGTGCCGGTGTACCAGGCGCTGTCCGGGTAATCCACGCCCCGGTCCCCGTAGGCCATGCCCACCATGCCGTCCACCAGGGGGGCTTCGTCGGTGCGCAGGATCAGGTATTCGTCGGTGCGGCCCACCTCCTGGGCGTGGGCGGTCAGATACCCGGGCAGGGTGTCCAGGTGTTCCAGGGGGCAGACCACCGCCGCCGGGGTGGTGTAGTAGGCCCCCTCGGTGTCGGTGCGGCGGCCGTCCCGGATGTTCAGCACCATTCCCTGGCCTTCGGCCTCCAGCAGGGTGGTATACCGGTGGTTGGGGTCCAGAGCCCCGCAGATCTCCGCCGTGCTGCTGGTGTCCACTACGATCACGTCTTCCACGTCCAGGGTGTTCACCACGCCGCAGATCTCCCGTTCCGGGGTGTTCACCCCGAAGGTGCCGTCCTTCTGCCAGATGGCCCCCACCGCCTGCACGTCCATGGTCACCATGAGCACCAGCAGCCCCGCGCCGCCCAGCACCGCCGCAGCCCGGCGCAGCCGCACCGGCCGGGCGGTGAGCATGGGCACCCCCAGGGCCACCAGCACCAGCAGGGGCACCGCCCCCATCAGGTGGTAGCGGTACTCAAAATAGGGGTCGCCGTAGCGGGTGTCCAGGGCCAGCAGCACCGCCATGTTCCACCAGAACAGGGCCGCCGGATAGCAGGCCGGGCGCAGGGCCTGGGGCAGGGTGCCACCCAGCACCCGCAGAGCGAACCACACCCCCGCCACCAGCAGACCGCCCGCCAGGGCCACCCGCAGCAGGGTGGCCAGGCCCTGGGGGCTGAAGGCGGAGGCCTCCTCCCCGGGGAAGCAGCCGAACAGCCGGAAAAAGCCCACCACGCAGTTGGCGGCGTTGTCCCGGAAGGTGCCCAGGTTGTTCAGGTTCATGTTGGAAACCGAGGTTTCCACTCCCAGGGCCTTCTGCAGGCCCACGCCCAGCAGGGTGGCCCCCACGCTGCCCCCGGCGCAGGCCAGCCGGTAGGGGGTGGCGGACAGGTGTCCGTTCAGCCACCGCCAGGCCGCCAGCACCAGCACCGGGGCAAGGCCGCAGGCCGCCACATACACCCCGCTGGAAAAGGCCGTGAGCCAGCACCCCGCCAGGTACACCCCCAGCAGGGCCCAGTCCCGGCGGCGGGGACGGTCGGGGGCCAGCAGCAGGGTGATGAGCAGCAGGGGCAGCATGACCTTGAAGGCATACTGGGAGGCGTTGAGGAACATCATGTTCCAGTAGCCCACCATGTAGAACTCATAGGGCAGCAGCACCAGGCACGCCGCCCCGGCGCAGGAGGCCCAGCCCCCGCCCAGGCGGCGCACCAGCAGGGTGAGCAGCCCCACCCAGGCCAGCAGCACCGCCACGTTGCCCAGCCAGTAGGCCAGGATGGGGTTGCCGGTCAGGCCGTACACCGGCAGGGCCAGCAGGGTGGTGCAGTCCAGCTCCATGGTGGTGATGTACTTCCAGTCCGGCACCAGCAGGGTGCCGCTGTCCCACATGGCCATCATGTGGGTGTAGGCCTTGCCGGCGTCCTCCTCCACCACGGCGCCCCCGGCCCGCAGCGATACCAGGCACAGAAACACCACCTGTGCCGCGGCCGCCGCCCAAAAGAAGGCGTTTTTCAGCCACCCTGCCCGTTTTGTCATCGTCTTTTCCGCCTTTCGTCGCAGCATTCTCATCTGCATTATTATACCACGGCGCATCCCCTGTGACAAACAAGAATTCCCCGCAGCTTGGCGCCAGCGGGGGATGTTCATCACGGGGTGGGGG
>PPYE01319727.1_pt1 | contig 69024 bp, 44 predicted proteins | sample 1559881 | NCBI WGS metagenome assembly PPYE01 (sample SAMN08240022, study PRJNA423297) | Human gut metagenome, whole genome shotgun sequencing project. | reverse complement strand
GACTATTGCTAATATATTATATAAGAGACTGTCTTATATAATATATAGGAATATATAATAAAATAAAGAATCAAATTATTTTCGCCTGACTGGACTCCAGATTTTTCAATAAAGGCTCACTTTCAAAATTAAATTTATTAATATCAGCTCTGATAAGTTCTTCCTGTACTTTAAATCCTCCTCTACTCATAAAATCATGAGCAGATACTTTTATCGTTATCAGGGTTCGCATTCCATGGCTCAATATGCTTATAAAACCAAGTTTACAGAAATGTTCAATAATAGCTCTTACAACGTTTTCAGACAATCCAACTTTTGAGGCAATATTCTCATAATATAAATTTCCTCTCAAATCCGGAAATTCGAAAATGATATGTGTGAGAATTTTGTCCTTATCCTCCGGTGTTATCATAATCAAGGGGGCTTTAGTAAATATTGTCGCAAAGTTAAACAATAAAATGGAAAAAACAATGAAAAATAAAGAATGAGTTATACTAATTTACTTCTTTTTAAATGAACCTTGGATTAATAAAAGCATATTTAAAACTTTTAATTGATTTTGAATAGATTATATTAAAAGTTAAGATAATTATTTAATAGGATTGATTAATTCTTTGTAGAGAAAAGTGAGAATGTATATAAATAATATATATGGTTTGTCGTATTATATTTAAAATAGTAATTGTGCGTTATGTAGATTAATATTTCGTATTTATAAGCTGTTTTTAGTTCTAAATATCTTTTTTAAACTTTCGCAGAAACCCTATAAAAGCCGTAAAATTAGTTGCAATCATTTTATAGCCCCGTGATTGCAACTAATTAGAGATCATTTTAATTATGTATAAATAACAAAAAGAACCTATTTTAATCTTGGTGTTATCATTTTATTTGAAATTATATTTCTGGGAGGATTCGGATTTACTTCTACTTTCACTTTAATAGTGGCGTGAAGAGAACGATAAGCCTCATCTGCATATGGAGCTTGAGGATCGGGTTTTCCCTTTATATCATATAATATGCTTGCATCTCCTAGAAAACCAGGTAATGGAGTAAAAGTAACTGTTTTATTTGTCGAGTCATATTTCCATGTTCCTTCATTTGCAATCTGACATTCTATAATGCTTTCGCCTACCTCCAATTTATGTATCGTTCCATTGCTTTCTACAAATCTAAACTCTCTTTCATCAATATTATCAGGACTTCCTGTCTGATTTTTTTTTATAAGCCCCTCGTAAGCAACATCGTTTACAAATGGGTTTATAGTAGATATCATCCCTTCAAACATTGAGCTTTCATCATTATAAGCTTCTGCTGCACGTGGCAATGTTATCTTTATATTCTTTATTACATGGTAATTCGTTGATTCGCCGGTTGATGCAGCAAAACCTATTCGTAATCGGTCAGGAACATTTGCATTAAGGTCGTATACATAGTTTGTAGGTTCGACTGGTGTATCGGAATTAAATTGATATGGTACCATTGCATTTTCGCGATATTTGAGAGTTTCTTTGTAATGGTAATCTTCTATTATAGTATCTGTTAGGTCACCATGCTGTATTTTTACTGTAACATAAAACCCTCCGCCTGCTACATCGTCAGGAACAGGAAATAATTCAATAATAACCTTTCGATATTCATTATTATATCCATGGATCGTAAATTTATTACCGTTGTAAGGAGGGAGTTGCGAATGTTTTCCTTCATCATTTAAAATAAAGCCGTATGTTGCATTGGTAGAGCGTGTAATTAAAACAGGATAGCCTGTAAATCCTGGTTTACCAACATCGGCTTGTCCACTGGAAGCGTTCATTCCCGGTTCAAATGAACCGGGAATAGTTTGGTAATTAAATCTTATTCTTTGCGTTAAATCTCCTCCTCTGGCTCCTCTTATAGTTACTTGATTACCGATATCATAGATTGCCTCTTTTTGGTCATCCAGCGTAAATCTATCCTTATAATAATAATATATCCCTCCCATCATTTGATTTCTATAGTAACGCATAGATTTAAAATTTCCATATACGTCAAAGGCTATTCCCATATAAGCTCCTGTAAGACCAGAATATTGATAATTCCGGTCAACAAAATATTTATGGAGTACATTGCTGTAAGTGTAGCCTATCCCTGCTCCATGAGCACCAATGGTGGGATTTTGCACATCTGCATCAAATAAGAACATTGATAGTCCATCTCCACCATTGCCCCCGTATATCATATACTCAAACTCTACAGTTATCCCATTTTGAGAACCAAATAGCCTGTCTCCGATAAAAACGGCACCAAAGCGTGATTGCTGGTTTGGGGTCAGCCGTAATCCTTCATTTCTTATAAAATCCGCACTATTAGTTAAGGTACCTTGCGGAGCGGGAAATAACATATTTACCGGTTTCCCATTCATACAACTTTCTTCATAAGGGAAATTCCCGAATTCCTGTGCATAAGTGTTAACTGGCAGCAGAATAAGAATTATAGCAATAAAGAAGAAGGCAGCAAGCCATAATAATATATATTTGTTTTTTTTCATAAACTTATTATAGACTTAATGTTTTACGACAAAAACTATATTTATATAAGAGGTACCATCTATAGGAGCATTGGTAACTTTATATTTCATTAATCCGGTTTTGCTTATCGAAAAACTCGTTTCGTCAAATATATTTTCGTCGTAATCGGTAATGTAATAATATATTTCATCAGCTTTAAGATAAGGAATTGTATCTGTAGCCTCTTCACTTTTAACTTTCGGATTTTTGAATTGGTCTTTATATTTTTCATATAAATTTACTTCAAGTAAAGTACCAGTTTGTTTGGTATTAATTTCTATTGATGGCATATAAAAGAAATTTGTTCCGCTTTTGTAAGAAGATCTTTCCCACATATTACCATTCCAAACATATACTCCTTTTGCCAAACCTTTTTCAGCATCCTCTTTAAGATTAAATACTGTTAGTCCGATATGTCTTTTTTTCTGCTTTTCATATTCATCTGCAGGGGTTTCTTTTATATCCGGAAATACAGTAAGCTTTAACATATCAGTTATTTCAACCCGTGGTAATAGAATACCACCTTTATCGGTTGTAATTTTCCCTTCATTACCGCCATCTACTGTTTTTATATCTATTAAAGCAGCTTTTTCGGGTGGCAATTCTGAACCAACTGTGATTTGTGCACAAAGTTGTTCATAAGGAATTGTGATAGTAATGAGAATCAAGACTAAAATTAATTTTTTACTTTTCATATTTATTTGTGATTAAGTAATAGAATGAATAGTAATTGTAGAAATAGATTTTAGAGATAATGGGTCCACCTGTTTTTACAATATGACTTCTACAAATTTATTAATTATGATATGTATTGTCGCTTTTTTAAAAGTCTAAATAAGCCATAAATGAGAAATAAATTTTTCTGAAATCGAAATATTAATGAAGTTTAGAGTAATAATGAATCGTTAAGTAACAAATTGATGCTTTATTTTCTGATATGTGTAATTTCCTTAAGGGCAATATCTGTTTTTCATCATCATTTTAAAATTGTCAATCAAAAAGTTGAAGTTATTTCCTGATTTTTCCTTCTTCTTTTATTAATAAATGAATTTTATTGTTGTCTGATTAAAGATTACAAGCAGTCAAAAGGACAGATTATACTTTAAAATATTATTTTTGCACTTTATACCTTTACTTAATTAAAAACAATCAACTTATTGCAAAATCAAAGTATGAGAAACAGAATCTTATTAACTCTTTCATTATTATTGTTGATAGCCTTTAAAACATTTGCGCAAACTTATGCCCATGGGCGTTCGTCTTCTTACACATGGCCTACAGAAGAGAATGTGTTGCAGAAGCTTGATAAGTGGCAGGATCAAAAATTTGGTATGCTTATCCATTACGGACTTTATTCGCAACTGGGAATAGTAGAGTCGTGGTCTATCTGTTCAGAAGAAGAAGACTGGATACCACGTGATACTACTATAACTTATGATGGTTACAAACGTAAATATTGGAACACGATCAATGAGTTTAAACCGGAAAAGTTAGATCCGGAATCATGGGCTGCTTACGGTAAAAAGGCAGGAATGAAATACGTTGTATTCACTACAAAGCATCATGACGGATTCTGCATGTTTGATACCAAACAGACCGATTTTTCAATAGCAAAAGGTCCGTTTAAAAGTCATCCGCGCAATAATGTTGCAAAAGAGGTATTTAATGCATTCCGGAATGAAGGATATATGATCGGTGCTTATTTTTCAAAACCGGACTGGCATTCCCAATATTATTGGTGGGATAAATATGCGACTCCCAACCGTAACAACAATTATAATATCGATAAGAATCCATGGAGATGGAACAAATTCAAAGAGTATACATATAACCAGATACAAGAGCTCGTAAATGGTGATTATGGCTCAATAGATATTCTTTGGCTGGATGGAGGATGGGTGCGTTCTGCTCGTCCGGGTGATGCCGAAAGACAAGGCCGTAACTATAAAGGTGCACAGGATATAGATATGCCCAAGATCACTGCTATGGCAAGAAGTTACCAACCGGGAATGTTGGTGGTAGATCGCACCGTGCCCGGAGAATTTGAAAATTACCAGACTCCCGAACGTGGTGTTCCTGCTGAGCAACTTCCTCATCCTTGGGAAAGCTGTATTACACTTGGCTGGGATTGGGGATATGTCCCAACCGATCAGTATAAAACACCAGCGAAAGTAATTCATATACTTGCAGAAATTGTAGCAAAAGGTGGAAATCTTCTTTTGGGGATAGGCCCTAAACCTGATGGAACATTACCGGAAGGTGTTACCACCCGTTTAGAAAAAATAGGAGAGTGGACATCGAAGAATGCTGAAGCTATCTACAATACACGTATAACTCCTGTTTATAATGACGGCAACACATGGTTTACTCAAAGCAAAGATGGAAAAACTATTTATGCAATTGTGTGTCTTGAAGAGGGAAAACCTTTACCTAAAACCATAGTATGGAAAGGAAACGATCCGAAGAAAGGTAGCAAAATGAAGTTTTTACAGACCGGTAAAAATGTTAACTGGAAGAAGACAGATAATGGAATTGAAGTTACAGTTCCCGGAGGGTTGCCGGCAGACTATCCGGCTTTAGCTTTTTCTTTTAAAGTAAAATAGATTATATTGTACTGTTAGTTACTGTACAATTTAAATAGTAAGCGCCTTTAGGATAAAGATTATCATCTAATTTCTAAAGGCGCTTAAACACACAACAACAATAATGATTTTGGGTATAACAAAGGTTTTTCTCTTTATTAATTTTTGCGAGTTATCATAAATCTACTCTTCGATTACCGGTTATCTGATCTACCTTATATATTTCCGTGAGCCTTGTTAAATAAAATAGTGAGGGGAGAATAGAGTGTAATTAATATAAAGATAATACCTATTTTGAATTTTATTTATACGTTAACAAATATAAAATAAAAAACAATATAAAGGGCTTTTTTTACAAACATAAGCATATCTTTTATTATTTTTCTGACACTATATTTTGGCAAAATAAAAGGAAGACAGAATAAAATAATTTATGATTGTTGTTGGCGGGGTATATAATATTGAATACTCTTTTTGGGCTAATATAATCCTTTCTTCTTTGTAGATGATATCTAAATAGTTTCTAATTGGGAGTCCAATATACTTTTCTGATTATAATAATCATGTCGTGTTTTATTTGCTTATTCAAAAACGTCCCGGTAGGTTTTATTGATTAAAAAGCCTTTTTTAGTCGAAGACAGCTTTGTCTGCTTTATGTGTTAAACTATGTGATTTATCTATCGGGGTAAATAAAAATAAAAGAGCCTATTTCAAAAGGAAAAGGTTGCAATAAAATGAGATACCTGTCTGCTTTCTCATTTTATTGCAACCTTCTATAATATGTATATTCTTATGTGGTTTGCTATTATTTAACTTTATCTTAATTCTATTATCTCATCAGAAAAAGAATTTAATCTCTCAGAGCTATTTTCAGACACCACCCATGTATTTTCAATGCCAACAGCACCTATGCCAGGAAGTACGATTTTAGGTTCTAAAGCAAATACCATTCCCGGTTCAAGCTCTTGTTTAACACGGGGAGCCAACACCGGCGCTTCATTGATCTCCAATCCGATACCATGACCTATAAATTTTGCTTTCTGGGTAGTTCCCATAAAGTAATCGGAAAAACCGGATTTGTTAACTGTTTCGATGGCAATGTTGTAAAGGTTCTCACAGGGAGTTCCAGGGATCGCTTTAGCGATTACTTTATCTTGAATCTCCAAACATACCTGATGTGCTCTATATGCTTCTTCTTTTAATTTGCCGATAGAAAACACACGGGTCATGTCATGCATATATCCGTAGAAGTTGCCTCCGAAATCTACCATCACCGCTGTGCCTTCTTTTAGAGGTGTTCCGTTTGCACCACCGGGAAGGGATGGGTCTAATCCTTCACCTCCCAACGCAAAGTCATAGGGCGATGGGTTTTCCGCATTATCTCCTGCTAACAGGCTTCCCATAAATATCTCCATACTTTGCCCGAAAACACGGAAAATACCAAGGCACCCTTCTAAACGCATTAGCCTTTCTATTTCGATAGAAAGCTGGTTATCATTCATGCCCGTACGATATACTTCCGGTATTTTGCTGTAAGCTTTCTCATGCCGGATGGCAGATTTACGCAGCAGATCAATTTCAAACGGAGTTTTAATGGTACGCACTTTTCTTAATATGGGGGTTCCATTAACTACCTTAGAGGATGAAAATATATTTGCCAACCGAAGATAATCCGTATAGGGCAATTCATCTCCTTCGATCATAATGGTTTTGGGAATCGGAAGTTTCCTTTCTTGCAGATGTTCGACCATCTGCTCGGGTTTGCGTATATGGAATATATTTTCTCCGGTTATTGTATTGGGACGTTTGATAAATATCAGCGCTTCACCCTCAGTTGGTAAATACATATATCCGTTGATTATTTCTCCAAAGGCATATAAAAGATTGACATTACAGGATATAAGCATAGCATCAATTTCAGATGCTTTCATCATTTTACGTATCTTATCCTGGCGTAATTCTAATTCTTTACTTGAGTTCATTTTTCAAAAATTATTTTAAAACTGCAAAGGTAGTATTATTAAAAGTAAATTTTAGTTGAATAAGTCAAAATAATAATTATTTTTGTCCTTGGCTTTCTTTCACAGGAGAGTGTTATAATTGCATCTTAATAGTAGTCAAATCGCATAGTTGCTTGTTAGATTCTTTACCGTAGCGGATATGGGAGAGCAATTAATAACAATAGGCTTATTGTACTTTGTTTACTTTAAAAAAGGATAATTGTTTCGTTTAATATAGATAATTTTATTCACACTAAACAGCTGATCATAATGACTACAAGTGTAACTTTTCGTCCGATTAATTTGAGCTTTTCAAATTACAGAACTTATTTATTGGGTTTTGCCTTTATTCTTGGTAACCTGGCGTTGCCTCAATTGGCACACCTTGTTCCTGACGGGGGGAAGATTCTCCTGCCTATTTACTTTTTCACATTGATAGCTGCTTATAAGTTCGGACTCCGGGTTGGACTGATGACAGCAATCTTGTCTCCGGTGATTAATTCTCTTTTATTCGGTATGCCTACAGCATCTTTATTGCCGGTTATTTTAATTAAATCTTCGTTACTGGCGGTAGCAGCTTCAGTGATCGCCTCAAAAAGTAAGAAGGTATCTTTCGCTCATTTGCTTGCAGTAGTTCTCTTTTACCAGCTTATAGGAGCTGTTGCCGAGTATGCAATTACCAGCAGTGTATCGCTGGCTTTGCAGGATTTCAGATTGGCACTGCCGGGAATGCTGATTCAGATCGTGGGTGGCTGGTTTATCTTAAAAGCCATGGCTAAATATGAGTTTTAAAAGTTTCGATGAAGTAGCAGAGCGTTTCAGTCAAATTGAATTTGAAGAGCAATTTGATATCATAGTAGCTATTGCAAATGGCGGTATTATACCTGCAGCGTTGTTAAATCAACGTCTCGGTCTTGAAGTATTTCTATTAAAACTTAGCCTGCGGGATGTTAACCAGAAACCAATGTACGACCAACCTAAATTAGTAGGTAAAATAAATTTTGATTATAAAGGCAAACGCATATTATTAGTTGAAGATCGCGTAAAAACAGGAGCTACCCTCAACTATGCCAAAGATTTACTGTCCGAAGCTACTGTAGTAAAAACTTTTGCAGTAAATGGTGAGGCCGACTATTGCCTTTATAATGAAACATGCTTTAAGTTTCCCTGGATTTTATAAATGTTGGTTGCTATTTAAAATAGGATAATAGCAATTCTATCTTGATTTTAAAATTATGAAGAGAAGAGATTTTTTGCGCACTGTAGCTTTAGCCGGAGCGGCTGTTACCGTGAAACCGGGAAAAGCTTTTGATATACTGACCCAGACAGGTGAAATAACAGAAACAGGAACTGCTTATGACATGGTAGCAGTGATGGGTGGAGAACCCGAAGCTATGTTCAGTCGTGCCATTCAGGAAATGGGCGGAATGGGGAAGTATGTAAAGAAAGGCCATAAAGTTGTTGTTAAACCCAATATCGGGTGGGACAAAGTGCCGGAGCTTGCCGGGAATACGAATCCTAAGTTAATAGGAGAGATCATTAAGCAATGTTTCAATGCCGGAGCTTCGGAGGTAGTTGTGTTTGATCATACTTGTGACGATTGGAAAAGATGCTATACCAATAGTGGTATTGAAGCCGTTGCAAAAGAAAACGGAGCGAAAGTGCTTCCTGCACACGAGGAGACTTACTACCGGAATATAAATCTGCCTAATGGTAAGAGCCTGAAATCAGCAAAAGTACATCAGTCTATTCTGGATTGTGATGTATGGATAAATGTTCCTATCCTGAAAAATCACGGAGGGGCTAAAATGTCTATTTCCATGAAGAATATGATGGGCATTGTATGGGATAGAAGATTTTTCCACAGTAACGATTTGCAGCAGTGTATTGCTGATGTATGTACAATCAACAAACGTCCGGTGTTAAATGTGGTAGATGCTTACAGGGTACTAAAGTCCAACGGACCTCGCGGCAAGTCTGCTGCTGATGTAGTAACAGCAAAAGGACTTTTTATTTCAACGGATATGGTAGCTGTAGACACAGCTGCAACTAAATTCTTCGACCAGATTGTGAAAATGCCTTTGGAGCATGTAGGGCATATAGCCAATGGAGAACAGTTGAAAGTAGGTACGACTAATCTTGACAAGCTTAAAATAAAACGAATCAAACTATAATATGTTACGTAAGATACGAATTGTAGTATCGGTAGTTCTGCTGAGTTTAATAACTTTCTTTTTTATCGACTTTGCAGAACTCACTCCCAATCATGGCTTTCTAACCCGAATACAACTTATCCCAGCACTCCTTGCATTAAATATAGGAGTGCTTATTGCGTTGTTTTTACTGACATTTCTTTTCGGGCGTGTATATTGCTCTTTCATTTGTCCCTTAGGTATATGGCAAGATGTGGTAGAATGGTTTTCCAAGAGGAGTAAAAAGAAGAAAAAGTATAAATATAACTACTTAAAACCCCGTAACATTCTGCGTTATTCCCTTTTAGCGGTGGTAATTGTTGCTTTTCTTTCCGGGATGACCTTTATCCTGGGATTGTTAGATCCTTACAGCATTTATGCCCGTATTTCGGTAAACTTGTTCAAACCTGTTTATCTGGCACTTAATAACCTGTTGGCCACTATACTGGAAAGCTTCAATAATTATAGCTTATACTTTATGGAAGTCACTATTCGTAGCGGGATATCTTTTGCAGTGGCATTGGTCAGTCTTTTGGCTGTTTCATGGTTAGCCTACAAATACGGTCGTTTATACTGTAATACGATATGTCCGGTAGGAAGTCTGTTGGGAATACTATCCCGATACTCTTTATTTAAAATAAGGATGAGCGAAGAGTCGTGCAACCAATGCGGGCTATGTGAAAAAGTTTGTAAGGCTTCTTGCATTGATGCTAAAAACAAAACGGTAGATACCAGCCGGTGTGTAACCTGCTTTAATTGCATTGATACATGCAATCGCGACTCTATAAAATTTACTTATCCTCATTCTCTGAAAGCAGAAGTAGAAGCTGAAAAGGCGAATGATACAAATGAAGGCAGGCGTACGTTCCTCTTGGCTGCCGGTACGGGATTACTTTCCGCACCACTCGCCAAAGCGCAGGAGGTTACGGCTAAATTAAGTAATAATGTTACTTATAAGAAACAGTACCCCATTTCTCCCCCCGGATCAAAAAGTGCAGAACACCTGTTGAAACATTGCACATCATGTCATTTATGTGTCAGCCGTTGTCCGGTCGATATCCTGAAGCCGGCTTTTATGGAGTATGGATTAGGAGGGATAATGCAACCTCACATGAGCTTTGAAAAAGGATTCTGTAATTTTGATTGTACCATTTGTGCAGACGTTTGTCCAAACGGTGCCTTGTTGCCTTTGACTGTTGAAGAGAAACATAAACTACAGGTTGGTAAAGTAGTGTTTGTGCTGGAAAATTGCATTCCCTATACGGATGGAACCAGTTGTGGAGCATGTTCCGAGCATTGCCCTACACAGGCAGTAAGTATGAAGCCTTATAAAGACGGATTGACTTTGCCAAGTATTGACCCCGATATTTGCGTCGGATGCGGAGGCTGTGAGTTTATCTGTCCTGTACGTCCTTACCGGGCTATTTATATAGAAGGAAATCCGGTACACCAGGAAGCTAAACCTTTTGAAGAAGCAGAAATTATAGAAGATGCTCCGGATGGATTCGGATTCTAAAAGATAGAATGTCAGAAGTATATTTATTTATCCCGGGTCTTGACCCGGGATCTTTTTTGTCAGTTATTTCTTATCAAACAATTCCTTGTGCCATCATTGCATTTGCAACTTTCATAAAGCCTGCAATATTGGCTCCTTTCACATAGTTGATATATCCGTCAGCTTCAGTACCGTATTTCACACATTGTTCATGGATACCATGCATGATGCCCTGAAGTTTTTCATCCACTTCTTTAGCATCCCAGCTGAGGTGCATTGCATTTTGTGACATTTCGAGTCCCGAAGTTGCCACACCACCCGCATTTACTGCCTTTCCGGGAGCATACATTATTTTTTTCTCAATAAACAGATCAATAGCTTCCGGAGTACATCCCATGTTAGATACCTCACCAACGCAGATTACATTATTGTTGATCAGTTCTTTAGCATCTTCTTCATTTAGTTCATTCTGGGTAGCACATGGTAATGCTATATCGGCCTTCACTTCCCATGGTCTGCGGTCGGCTACAAATTTTGCATTCGGGTATACTTCCGCATAAGGAGCTACCACATCATTGCCCGTAGCACGAAGTTCGAGCATATAATCAATTTTATCTCCACTGATACCGTCCGGATCATAAATATAACCATCTGGGCCGGATATGGTGATTACTTTAGCACCCAGTTCGTTTGCTTTCAAAGCGGCCCCCCATGCTACATTACCAAATCCGGAGATAGAAACGGTTTTACTTTCCATGCTCATACCTTTTCTGGCAAGCATATCTTTTACAAAATACAAACCACCAAATCCGGTAGCTTCGGGACGTATCAGCGAACCTCCGAATTCCAGACCTTTTCCGGTGAAAGTACCTGTAAATTCACGTGTCAGCTTTTTGTACATACCAAACATATAACCTACTTCACGGCCACCTACACCAATGTCACCTGCCGGTACATCCATATCAGGGCCTAAGTGACGCCATAACTCAAGCATAAATGCCTGACAGAAGCGCATAATTTCCGCCTGGCTTTTTCCCCTTACAGAAAAGTCAGATCCACCTTTGCCACCACCCATAGGGAGTGTGGTCAATGCATTTTTAAACGTTTGCTCAAAGCCCAGGAATTTAAGAATGGAAAGATTTACAGAAGCATGGAAACGGATACCTCCCTTGTATGGGCCAATTGCGTTATTAAACTGTACGCGATATCCAAGATTAACCTGTACTTTTCCTCTGTCGTCTACCCATGGCACTTTAAATGTAAATATTCTGTCGGGTTCTACCAAACGCTCGATGATACCTGCTTTTTCAAATTCGGGATGTTGATTATATATATCTTCGATGGAAATAAGTACTTCTTTAACGGCCTGAAGATATTCAAGTTCGCCGGGATGTTTTGCTTCAAGAGAAGACATGATCTGATCTATATTCATAATACACGTTTTTAAGGATTAAGTGATAAAATGTAAAATATTACAGAGACAAATATAGCTATTTTATTAAATGATGGTTTGTTTTTAGGTTAAATTTTGCGTTAATAATAATAAAAAGATAGTTTGCTTGGTGAGATAATTAATTTGTTATACAAATCAAATCCGTTTTTGTTCAGTAAATTTATAGATAGTTACCGGTTATTTTAAAATATTAATTTCCGGTATCTGCTTTTTTAGTAGAATCCTTAGCTTATATCATTAGAAATTTCTCTATTACTTAGAAACCGTTTTGAATTTTATAGAAAAAGTTATTACCAGATTATATCTGGCTAGATCAGCCTTCTTTTCCGCTTATCTATCACTTTATTTTCAGTCACATACCCCGCTATGCTCCTTTTAATCAAGTGGTAACTAAACAAAAAATAAAACTAATTTATCTCAGGATAAAATTCAAAACAGTTTCTTAATCCGGAATAAAAAAACTTTGTAGAATAAACAATATATTAAACCAGAAATTATTGCGAAAATATGATACAGGTCGGTATAAACGATAATCCCGTTAGTCCCCCTTCTTATATCTATAAATATCGCTTCACAAGGGATTTAAACCTGTTTTTTTGAACTGCTACGGTTTACATTTCCCAACTGCAGCAGTTGGTGTTGGTGAACTGCTGCAGTTTGAAGTTGTCGACTGCTGCAGTTCGCAACAGTCAATCGCTGCAGTTTGAAAATTCCTGTTTTGGAAAAGGATTTTCTGTTAAATAATACTTACTTTCTGTTTCGATGTCTTATTTCTCCCGTCGCTGATACTTTTACATTTATCGTATAGATGGACTGGGCAATCTCTATAACTTTTTCGACAGGTAATCTCATGTTTTTCTCTTTTAGCCGTCGTCCTGATTTTTTGTAATTTTATGGATATAGTTTATATAATATTATTGATTCGATAAGATTTTTATATATAACATATATACTCTTCGATTTAATTATTTATAAAACCTGTCTTCCATGCTGGATTATTTCCTAATTTTGTAATATGACAAAAAGTAGAAACCATTGTTATAATAAAATATGGTATTCATTTCCTGATATCCCTCACGAATCAAATACCAATCGTAAATCGTAAATCCGTAAATCGTAAATACATAAGTCTTATGTTAAGTAAACTCAAGCTTAATCAGCTTTATTTCAAAGATACCTCATTCGTTAACCTGATGACCAGGCGAATTTTTAATGTCCTCCTTATAGCTAATCCGTATGATGCCTTTATGCTGGAAGACGATGGACGTATAGATGAAAAGATATTTAATGAATATACGAAGTTAAGCCTGCGTTATCCTCCTCGTTTTACACAAGTCTCTACTGAAGAAGAAGCATGGAGACAGTTGGAAGACATTGCTTTTGATCTGGTAATTTGCATGCCCGGTACGGATAGCAGTGATACTTTCCAGATAGCCCGTAATATTAAAAAACAATATGAACACATACCCTTGGTTGTGCTTACACCTTTTTCCCATGGTATCACCAAGCGTATGGAGAACGAAGACCTCAGCGCTTTCGAATATGTTTTTTGCTGGTTGGGAAACACAGACCTGCTTCTGTCGATTATAAAACTGATAGAAGACAAAATGAATCTCGAACACGATATCAACGAAGTTGGTGTACAAATGATATTGCTCGTTGAAGATTCCATCCGGTTTTACTCTTCCGTTCTCCCAAACCTCTATAAATTTGTATTGAAACAGAGTCAGGAGTTTTCAACTGAAGCCCTTAATGCACATCAGCAAACCTTACGTATGCGTGGACGCCCCAAGATTGTTTTGGCCCGTACTTACGAAGAGGCTATGGATATATATAATAAATGTGGTAACAACTTGCTTGGGCTGATAACCGACGTACGTTTCCCGCGCGAAGGTAAAAAAGACTCGATGGCCGGTATCAAACTTTGTGCGGAGATACGTAAGCGGGATGAGTTTGTACCCATTATCATTCAATCTTCGGAGACAGATAACCAGCGTTACTCTTCCCGTTACGGAGCAACTTTTATTGATAAAAATTCGAAGAAGATGAATATCGATCTTCGTGAAGCAGTATCCAATACGTTCGGATTCGGAGATTTTATATTCCGCAATCCGGCTACTATGGAAGAAGTTGCCCGTGTGCGTAACCTGAAGGAGTTGCAAAACATTGTTTTTGACATCCCTACAGAATCATTCCATTATCATATCAGCCGCAATCACGTTTCGCGCTGGCTATATTCGAGAGCTATATTTCCTGTAGCAGCTTTTCTTAAAGAGATCACCTGGAACAGCCTTCAGGATGTAGATGCCCACCGGAAAATTATTTTTGAAGCCATAGTGAGGTATCGTAAAATGAAGAATCAAGGTGTAGTTGCCATATTTCAGCGTGACAGGTTCGATCGTTATTCCAATTTTGCCCGTATTGGTGATGGTTCTTTAGGAGGCAAGGGCAGGGGACTTGCTTTTATAGATAATATGGTAAAGCATCATCCGGAGTTTGTACAGTTTGAAAATGCCGATGTGGTTATTCCTAAAACAGTAGTGCTTTGTACAGATATCTTTGACGAATTCATGGACACGAATAATCTTTACCAGATAGCCCTGTCCGATGCGGATGACGATGTGATCCTTCGTCATTTCCTGCGTGCCAAACTGCCGGACAGCCTGGTAGAAGACTTTTTTACCCTGTTTGATGTAGTAAAAAAACCGATTGCAATCCGCTCTTCCAGTTTGCTGGAAGATTCTCACTACCAGCCTTTCGCCGGGATATACTCTACCTATATGATTCCTTATCTGGACGATAAGTACGAAATGCTGCGTATGCTTAGTGATGCGATAAAAGGAGTATATGCCTCTGTCTATTACCGGGATAGTAAAGCCTATATGCAGGCAACTTCCAATGTAATTGACGAAGAAAAGATGGCTGTTATCCTGCAAGAAGTAGTAGGAAACCAATATGGAGATCGTTATTATCCTTCCATGTCGGGGGTAGCACGTTCACTCAACTATTATCCTATTGGCGAAGAAAAACCGGAAGAAGGCACAGTAAATCTTGCACTTGGCCTTGGTAAATATATCGTAGACGGAGGAATGACATTGCGTTTTTCTCCGTATCATCCCAATCAGATATTGCAGACAAGTGAAATGGAAATCGCACTGAAAGAGACACAAACACGTTTTTATGCACTTGATCTTAAAAATGCAGGTTATGACTTCTCCATAGACGATGGCTTCAACCTGTTAAAATTGCATGTGAAAGATGCAGAAAGTGACGGTTCGTTGCGTTATATTGTTTCCACTTATGACCCTTATGATCAGGTTATCCGCGATGGATTTTACGAAGGTGGCCGCAAGCTCATCACCTTTGCAAATATACTCCAGCATGATGTTTTCCCGTTGGCGCGTATTCTGCAATTAGTTTTGGAACATGGGCAATCAGAGATGCGGCGACCAATAGAGATAGAGTTTGCCGCTACCTTAAATCCCGAAAACGGAAAGTCTGGTACATTTTATCTTTTACAGATCCGGCCTATTGTAGATAGTAAAGAAGTGTTGGACGAAGACCTTACCCTGATAAAAGATGAAGATACGGTTTTACGGTCAGACAATTCTTTAGGTCACGGCATTATGAACGATATATATGATGTGGTTTATGTGAAAACCGAAGATTACCGCGCTTCTAACAATCAACTCATAGCTTACGAAATAGAAAAGCTGAACCGTGAATTCCTGAGCCAGGATAAAAACTATATTCTTGTAGGTCCGGGGCGTTGGGGAAGCAGTGATTCGTGGTTAGGTATTCCCGTTAAATGGCCGCATATTTCCGCAGCACGTGTCATTGTAGAGGCCGGTCTGACTAATTATCGTGTAGACCCCAGCCAGGGAACACATTTTTTTCAAAACCTTACCTCTTTCGGCGTAGGCTATTTTACAATCAACTCATTTATGAATGATGGAGTATACGACCAGGACTTTTTAAATGCACAACCAGCTGTACACGAAACGAAATTCCTGCGGCACGTACGTTTTGAAAAGCCGGTGATTGTAAAAATGGATGGAAAGAAAAATATTGGAGTAGTGATGAAACCGGAATAAAGAATGTCCCGAAAGTATATTTGTCATCCCGGGCTTGATCCGGGATCTCCTCCTGTAAATTGTAAAAGAACATATTACAGATCAAGTCCGCAATGACAGACGATTTTTTGGACATTTACCCTCATAAATATATAATTCTCCACTGGGATGGGAGACACAAATATGTGTCTCTACATGAGTAGACTTTATCTCTGGATAGATAGAATCGTCAGATTAGTGTGGTTTCACTACCTGAAAATAATCTATCCCTAATTCATGTTAATTATGTAAGAAATAAACTTGTAATATTTATTTTAGTATTAACTTTATTGCCGCTTTTATTGATACAGAAACAATACAATAAAAGAACCTTAGTAATTGGATTAAGAATGAAAACCACAAAACGCGACAAAAGAAATAAAAAAGCAAGTTTTATTAAACGTAAATCTTTTTATTTTCTTCTGGGAATAGTGATAGGAGTGATTATTATAGCATCTCTTTATCAAACTTCTGTATACTTCTCGACCGATGAATCATGTATGAAATGCCATGTGCATCCGCATGTTGAAGAAAGTTGGAAACTATCAAAACATTACAATAACTCGAGCGGGACAAAAGTACACTGTGTAGACTGTCACCTGCCACCACGAAATAATACCCTGTCCCATTATAGTGCAAAAGTAAAACTCGGTATGAAAGATCTGTGGGGATATCTGATGAAAGACAGTGCTGATTTTGACTGGGACAGGAAATCCGAATTAGATTACGCAGTAACCTATATACCCAATGCTTCCTGTAAAGAATGTCATCACAACTTGTTTCCCGAAGGTGTGATGGACGAAGCCGTTATTGCACACTTATATTACGAGGAGAATGAGAAAAAACTCGATCTGCAATGTATTAGCTGTCACTTAGATGCAGGCCATTACAATCCGCATTACAAACACGGACAAATGGCTGGTATACCCACCTCATCAACCCATGTAACAGATACAAGCATGTATTTTAAATCTTCCACTCCTGTTACGACATTTGAAGATTTCACAGAAAAGATACCCGGTACGGCAATCTCTTTTAATATGAAAGCAATTCCCGGTGGAAATTTTAAGATGGGAAGTACGGAGAAAGAAGCATTCCACAAAGAAGACGAATCTCCGGTGCGGGATGTAAAGCTCAGTCAATTCTTTATGGCTGAAGTAGAAACTACCTGGGATATGTACTGGGCTTTTTATCAGGAAACAATGAGTGAAGGCCGTACGCCTCCCGAAAAGGTATATGCGATGAACAGTAATGCTGATATAGATGGAATCTCCGGTCCGACTCCTCCTTTTGGATATCCCGATCAGGGATGGGGTGGTGGTGACCGTCCCGCCATAACCATGACCCATTATGCAGCTGAAACATTCTGCCAATGGCTTTCGAAAAAAACAGGTAAGAAATATCGCTTACCTACCGAAGCAGAGTGGGAATATGCTGCACGCGGTGGAACAGAAACACCTTATTTCTTTGACGGAAATCCCAAAAAATATTCTGATCACGGATTCTGGCGTAAGTTCTTCAGTCCTGATACAGACGTAATATCTTCGTTTGTCGTTTACAAGAACAATAGTAAATACAGAACCCAGGAACCTTCATTTGTCGAAGCCAATCCGTTCGGATTAAAAAATATGCTTGGTAACGTAATGGAGTATTGTGCAGATAAATATGACCCGGAAGCTTATAGCAAAAGCGGAGTACAGGTGACTGACCCTCTCGTAAAGGAAGGAACCGAGTGGGTAGTACGTGGAGGATACTATTTGTCTGATGCTGCAGACGTTCGTTGCGCAGCACGCAGTTATACCCAGCATGACGACTGGTTGAAGACCGATCCTCAACAGCCTAAAAGTATATGGTGGTATTCGGATATACGTGGGATAGGTTTCCGTGTAGTATATGAATCTGATATTTGAATAATCTATTTAATAATTAATCGTGGGTTCTTTCAGTAGTTAAGTAGTCAACACTTCGTTAGTAGTCAAGTAGATTGAACACAAAATGTATTTCTACTTAACTACTAAGGAGCGAAGCAACTGATAACTACTACTGACTACTTAACTACTGAAAGACCCCTAATACCAAAACACATTTCATGAAAAAAGGTAATAAGATCAGCAGGAGATCTTTTTTAAGGAATTCAGCCCTTTTGGGTGTTGCAGGGATAGGAGCAGCTAAAATGTCTATCCTTACTTCATGTGGTGGCAACCCGGAGAACAAATCTAAAGTATTGAAAGAAGCCGGAACTTATTACATTCCGGAACTGCCGGACAAAGCCAAAGACGGTAAACCGCTTAAGGCCGGTGTTATCGGTTGCGGAGGTCGCGGATCAGGTGCAGCATTCGATTTTTTAAATGCTGCCGATGGAGTGACCATAACAGCCCTCGGCGATACTTTCCAGGAAAAAGTAGACGAGTTGGCTGAAAACCTGAAAAAAGAAAAAAACATCGATATTCCGCAAGATAAACGTTTTGTAGGATTGGATGCTTATAAACAAGTAATAGATAGTGATGTAGACGTAGTTATAATTGCTACTCCTCCATTGTTCCGCCCCGTCCATTTTAAATATGCAACGGAGAAAAGCAAACACTCTTTCCTTGAAAAACCTATTTGTGTAGATCCTGTTGGCTACCGTACTATCGTAGCTACAGCCAAACAGGCATCAGCAAAAAACCTATGTGTAATAACCGGAACTCAACGCCATCATGAACGCAGCTATGTAGAGTCTTACAAAAAAGTGATGGAAGGAATGATCGGTGAGATCACCGGAGGTGTTGTTTACTGGAATCAATCCATGCTATGGTACAGAGAACGCCAGAAAGGATGGATTGATGCCGAATGGATGATCCGTGACTGGGTGAACTGGAAATGGTTGTCAGGTGATCATATTGTAGAACAGCATGTACACAACATAGATGTATTTACATGGTTCAGCGGTTTAAAACCTGTAAGTGCAGTTGGGTTCGGTTCGCGTCAACGCCGTATTACAGGAGATCAATACGATAACTTTAGTGTTGACTTTGTAATGGAGAATGGTATCCACATGCATAGCATGTGTCGTCAGATAGATGGTTGTGCCAATAATGTAAGCGAATTTATACAAGGCACTAAAGGCTCCTGGTCTACTGCAAACGGGGAAACCGTAATTAAAGACCTGGCCGGAAATGTGCTTTGGAAATATGATAAGGAGGCAGAAAAGGCCAATCATCAGCAAAATAATCCTTATGTACTTGAACATGTAAACTGGATTAACCACATACGCAGTAACAAACCTATCGACCAGGCGTCGGAAACTGCAATATCTAATATGGCAGCGATAATGGGACGCGAATCGGCATATACCGGTGCACAAACAACCTGGGAGCAAATGACAGCCTCTACCTTGGATTATACACCTGCTGATTTGAATATGGGCAAAATGGATATGAGTAAGTTTGTAGTTCCCGTACCGGGAAGCGGTAAAAAATAATATAGATTGAATGAATATGAAATTTGACAGAAGAAAATTTCTTAAAACTTCGGTCTCAGGAGCCGCTTTGCTTGCACTGGGAGGTATTACCGGCTGCTCTGCAAAACCATCTGACGAAAAGAAAACGGCAGTAACCAAAGGTAATAATGCAGAGTTGAAACTATCTTTTCAGGAAGGTATCGCTCCGGGCGAGAGCTTAAATGAAAAGTTCGACTACATGGAAAATCTGGGTGCCGTAGGTTTCGAACCCGGCGGCAGAGGACTTGCCGGCAGGGTAAACGAAATCCAACAGGCATTGAAAGGACGTAATATCAAAGTAAGTGCCATTTGTGCCGGATTTGAAGGATTCATACTTTCTACCGATCCTGCTATACGTAAGCAGTGTATGGATACGATGAAAGAGATCATTGCAGCGGCAGGCGAACTTGGTTCCACAGGCGTTATTATCGTTCCGGCCTTCAATCATCAGGTACCTGTTATGCCTCATACGCAGGAAACCCGTGATTTCTTGTGTGAGCAATTCACAGAAATGGGCAACTACGCCTCTCAACATGGTACTACTGTTATTTTGGAACCATTGAACAGGAAAGAAGCCTTCTATTTGAGGCAACTGGCAGATGCAGCATCTATTTGCCGTGATATAGACAATCCGGGTGTACGCTGTTTGGGAGACTTCTGGCACATGACCTGGGAAGAAACCTCGGATATGGGAGCTTTCCTTGCTGCCGGAAATTACCTGCAGCATGTACATATAGCCAGCCGGAAACGTCGTAGCATGCCCGGTGAGGATGGTGAAGCAGACAATTATGTAGATGGCTTCAAGGGTTTAAAGATGATCGGGTATGATAAATACGTCAGTTATGAGTGTGGCTGCCAGGGAGACCGTAACAAAGTTGTCCCCGAATCCGTAAAACTATTACGTGAACAGTGGGAAAAAGCCTGAAAATACTCTCTTCATACAAAACAACTATCGCCTTGCTCTTTGTTTATGCACTGAGTTTGGCGATAGCTACATTTATAGAAAGGGTGTTTAGTACTTCCGTTGCAAAAACAGTTATTTATTATTCTCCTATTCTCTTTATTGTTTATTTCCTCCTGATAGCAAACTTTGTCTGTACCACACTAAAACACCGTTTACTGCAAAGAAAGAAATATGGATTTATGATAGTACACACTTCCCTTCTGATTATTCTTGCAGGAGCATTCGTGTCACATGTAAGTGGAAAAGAAGGAAGTATACATATTCGTGAAGGGGAAACCTTATCTTGTATGATTGAAGAAACAGGTAATGGAAACCGGATGCACGAACTTCCTTTCAGGATAAAATTAGACGAATTTAAAGTTATGCGTTATCCCGGTTCGTCCAGCCCTTCTTCATTTGAAAGTTCAGTGACTATCTATACAGCCAATGAGCATTATTCAAAGAAGATATCAATGAATAATGTACTTGATATAAAAGGATACCGGCTTTTTCAGGCATCTTATGATGAAGATGAAAAGGGAAGTACCTTGATTGTAAATAAAGATGTTGCCGGACGTAACATTACTTATACAGGCTATACATTATTGATTATCGGATTTATACTGGCTGTATTTGGAAAGCATACCCGTTTTGATTCTCTTAAAAAGCATTTAAGAAAACTGGAAAAGGGTGCAGCATTCAGTTTACTGGCAGTATTATTGATTTTTTGTCCATATCCCGTTTATGCCGGTTCGGGTATAAAACCCCAGGTGGATATGGGGCATGCATCATTATTTGGTTCTTTGCCTATGCAATCTATAGACGGGCGAATAGAACCGGTAAATACTTTCTCTTCTGAAATACTTAGGAAGCTGCACAAATCACAACAGATAAACGGACTCAGTTCCGACCAATTTCTTTTAAGCCTTATCTGCCTCCCCGAAATGTGGATGCATATTCCTGTTATTGCGCTTAATAACAAAGATATTATCTTCCAGCATGATCTCACCAAAGGATATTGTGCTTATACTGAATTCTTCGATACAAACGGCAATTACAAATTAGCAAATGATTTAAATAAAGCTTATCAAAAAAGTCCTTCACAGCGAACGTCCTTTGATAAAGACCTGATAAAATTAGATGAACAGGTGAATATACTTCATCAACTCATCAACGGACAACTGATTAATATCTTTCCCAAAGAAAATGATCCCAACCATAAATGGTATGCTCCGGGAGATGAGCTTCTTTCTTTTCCGAAAGAGGACTCATTATTTATAGTCAACACTATGAGAGAGTATACCGGAAGTGTTCGGGATGCCATCAAAAACGGAAACTGGGAAATCTCCACGAATATACTAAAACGGATACTTAATTATCAGGAAGAAAAGAGTTCCGATTTAGAGATAAGTACTTTAAAGATAAGAGCAGAATTGCTGTACAATAAACTCGGGATATTTAGTAGTTGCAAAAAAGCTTATCTGATATCAGGAGCTATCTTACTTATTTTATCATTTGTTGTATCGGTCAGAAGCAGGAAATGGTTGAAATGGATTGAATATTTGCTCACAACTTTTATATGTATTACATTACTCTATCATCTGTGTGGTATAGGAATGCGTTGGTATATAGCGGAATATGCCCCCTGGAGCAATTCTTATGAAACGATGGTATACGTTGCTTTCATTACGGTGCTGGCCGGTCTGTTCTTCATCAGGCAAAGTAAAATCCCTTTTGCATTGGCAACTCTGTTTGGAGGCGTAATTCTGTTTGTTGCCGGACTCAACTGGATGAATCCGCAGATCAGTCCGCTTGTACCGGTCTTAAAATCTCCCTGGTTGATGATACATGTAGCGGTTATTGTTGCCGCTTACGGTTTCTTTGGTATTGGTTTCCTTTTGGGACTCACTAATTTGATATTTCTGCGTATGAACAAGTCAACAGGAAAATCCATTTATAATTTACATATACGTAGATTGAGTGTTATTAATGAAATGTGTTTATGGATCGGGCTGGTACTTATGACAACGGGAACTTTTATCGGAGCCATCTGGGCTAATGAATCCTGGGGACGGTATTGGGGCTGGGATCCAAAGGAGACATGGGCGCTAATCACCATCATCATATATACAATTGTTACTCATTTGCACCTGATAAAAAAGTGGAATACTGTTTACCGGTTCAACTTATTGTCTGTATTTGCTTTCTTCTGTGTGTTGATGACCTATTTTGGTGTAAACTACTTGTTAAGCGGTATGCACTCTTACGCATAAAAATATCCGCCTTCATTTCTTTTATTTCCCGTAAAGGAAAAGAAACCAGGCGGATATATTTATCTTATGTGAATCAGTAGTTAATTGTAGTTACCAGTTGCTTTGCTCCTTAGTAGTTTAGTAGTAAATTCAAGTAACATGTAAACAGCTATAATTTAAGCCTATGACTTATTGCTTTTCTTTCTACTTAACTACCAGCAAAGCGATAAATTCTTTAACTACTGATTCGCATATCTTATAAAGAGATCAGTTTCCCTGAACTACTTTTTCATAACTTTCATCTCTACACTTCCCTCATCGGTTGTTATACAGATTATATACATGCCCTTAGATAGATTCTTAACAGGTATATACTGTCCGTTATTGACTTTTGATCTGAATAATTCGCGACCGCTTAAATCTATAATCGTGAGGATAGAGTTATCTTCAATTCCATCAACCCTGAATCCTTCTATAATAGGATTTGGATATATATTAATAAATCCATTTGTTTGTGTATTTGAGATTCCGCTTGGATCTACAGGAGTTGCTTCTTCAGAGAAGTCAGATAAGCCTAAATTATTATAATAAGCCTTTACAGAATAACTCGCGCCGCCTTCTTCCGGGTTCTTGTCAGTAAAGTTACGGGATTCTATGATCTCATCTGTAATACGGATACCATTTTTATAAACGTAATATCCCCATACATTTTCAGATTCTTCTTTCTCATTATTATCAGTAGATTTTACGTTTGCAACCATACACCAGTTATTAGAGAAGCCATGATCTTCGAGATTCGACCATGTTTCACCATTATCTTCTGTAAACAGACTTCCCTTTGCATTATAATTTGTTTTTGTTTTGTCTATAGTTAAAGGTTCTAATGTATCCGGATAATCAGATGCTTCAATACCCAGGTGAAGGGTGGTATTCGGTTTAATCTCGAATGGAGTATCGAATTGGAAATTGTTCCATTTACTACTTTCGTAATAGTATACATCCTGCTCCCTGACCTTTGTCCCGTTTTCAAAAATAACCAGTTTATAAGTTACATTATCAGCTACCTGTTGAGGGATGAAGGTTGATATGGAGGTAATTTTCATACCTATATACGGAATAAGATCTTCCTGCTCAAATTTATTGGCTCCAATGATTGTCTTTCCTACATTACCTAAAGTTAAAGGTCTGTAGAAACTGGAAGCATAGGTTAATCCGTATGAACCGGCCGGGTCCTGCCACGTCAGATAGACTTCCGAATCTTTTTTGATAGCTTGCAATGCTTTGGGCGCTTCTCCACCTGTTGTTTTTCTCACCTGGAAGTTATCCATAAAGTAAACAATCTCAGCTTCATTATTTGTTCCGGTGGCTCTGAAACGTACACTGAATACTTTCCCGGCAGCAACTTTACTAATGTCCTTGTCAACATATTGCCATTCCTGGCTATATTGTTTCATCGGAATCTTATTTACTATTTCCCATTCTCCTTCATTAGTTTCATCTTTTATTTCAGTGTATATAGTATCGGGAATATTAATATTGTCATGTAATGTAATTATATACAAATAGGAGAGGTAAACTTTATCCGCCTTAGTTGCATCAAAAGGTCTTGATATTAATAATTCGGAAAATTCTTTTCCATCGCCGGTTGAACGGTAAGTACACGGAAGCCCTCTGAATCCCTGGCTATAGCGTGTATCTATATACCATAAAGATCCTTTTCTGGGAGTAGCCGTCCATAAATTAGATTCTAAAAACTCGTAATCAAAGTTATCAATATAAGGAAGAGCACGCTCAGAAGTGCTGTATATGTATACCGTAACTTCATCTGTTTTCAGAGATTCTTTTCCTCCTTCATAAACGGTAGAAACAGAGTAGTTTACATTTCCATCAGGTGCGTTATTATCTGTATGTGTAAATGTCTCTGCATTCACACTTGCTATTTCTTCCGAATCGCGGAAAACCTTATAACCGGAGATTACCAGACCGTTTGTCGACTCCGGTGAGCTCCATGTTAAAGTCACTTTGTTTCTGTCCGGTATGCTTACTTTTGCTTCCAGATTCAAAGGCCTTGCACTGACTGTTACCGGAGAATTAAACTTCAATACCCAAGCTTGGTTGAAAAGTGGCATCGGAGCTGTCCAGCCTCCCAATATGGTTCCGTCACTTGAAATAAAAGCGATGTTATCTAAAGTCCTGTTATCCGGGTTAAAGTTAATCCCTTCCGGCAATTGTATATCTTTAGCATAAGTGGAAATATAGTTAGAAAGATCAGCAAACCCCATCTCCTGAGACCATACAAATCCTTTTCTTACTTCATTAGGGAGATTGTAGTATCCTACTACGACTCCGTTATCACTTACATCGGAAGCATAAGCGTTCTTTTTAATAACATATATCTCTTCTGTATCAACATAATAAATTGCTGCATTAGTATTATATGAAAGTGCTATGTATTTGCCGTTGTCACTGATTTTGGTACACTCACCTCTGTTAGCCTGAATTATTTTGTATTCGGTAGGAGAGGTCCAAATAACTGGTATTCTATCACCATTCTGATTTGTTGTCCATCCACAGGCTATTTTTCCATCAGCAGAGATATCCGAGATAATAGTAGGCTTTCCTTCTACAGGGTCACTCCATGCCAATTCTGTATAACGGCCATCTTCATTTTCTTCCCAGGAATAGGGAATTGAGTTGTAGCTGCCTGATGGACAAGCTCTGCCTACAATTAATTTAGCGTCTTCTGTAATTCCTCCTCCTTTAGGCAAGTTTGAAGCACTCATATCTATATCATCAATACTCATAGGGCCTAATCCAAGTCCTTTCCATTCATCGTTTCTCCAGATACCGATGTTAACAATAGGGTTACCATTTCTCATGTAATCCGGATCGGGGAATGTGCCTAGTACTACTTTATCGTTTGTAACGGCAGTTGCTGTAGTTGTGTTTATACCCGGATTTAAATAAGTAATATCGTTTTGATTGCTATTGGTATTTTCTAAATCCCATAAGAATGAACCGTTTCCTGATTCTCCTACCAGGTATCTGCCGTTGTTCGAGATATTTAGCAGTGTATTGCCGTAAGATAATGCATAGAATTCATTAGGAGTATTTTCCTCTATGGGAACTATATTTTTAAATGTTCCCCAAATGGGATGTGCCCGGTAAGCATTCATAGCTCTCCAATCAAGAACAAATAATGTACAAGTTTCCTTATTTACATTTAAAGCGTTGGCTGTAATGTCCAAAGGTTGTTTATGATAAACATACAGGGAGGATAAAGCTTTGCACTGATCAAGTGCATAATTTTGAATTTCTTCTACAGAAGCAGGTATTGTTATCGTTTCCAGTCTGTGACAACCATTAAAAGCTTTTCCTTCGATGGTTTTCAGTTTAGAATTTTCAGCAAAGCTTACGGAAATTAATAATGTATCATAGGCAAATGATTCATATCCAATTGTTTCCACACTGGAAGGTAATGTGATCGCTGTTAATGAATCATTTTTATAGAATGCTTGTTTTGCAATTACTTTAACCGTCTCGGGAATATTGACACTTGCCATCGTAACAGGAGCTACCAGCAAAGTGCTCTTATCTTTATTATATAATATTCCATCCAGGCTGGAGTAATTTTCATTTTCCTCTTCTACACTTATCTTGCCATAGAAAGGAATAAGCGCATCTTGTTCGATTGTTGTAACGGATGCAGGTATTGTAACGGCAGTTAGTTTCCGGCTATTTAAAATACCACTTCTCAGAGTTGTAATTTTAGACGGAGATTCGAATGTAAAAGAAGTTATAGTATGTATGGTATTAAAAGCTCCTGTTCCAATATCTTCAACTGTATTGGGTATTATAACCTCTGTTAATGCGGTACATAAATTAAAGGCAGAGCTTTCAATCTTTTTTATTCCGGGTAGAAGATTTATGGTTGTTAGTTTAGGACATCCCATAAATGCATTCATACCAATTGTTTCCTGAGATACGGTAATGGATGTAAGAGTGGTTTTACCTCCCAGTATCGGATTTGAGAATGCTAACATAGGTATTGTGTTAGCAGGGCATGGCATACCGGGCATGGGAGATTCCATTCCTGAATATGCTTCTATTTCTGCATCTTTTATATCAAGAATGGCAAGTTTGGTAAGTGCATCCCGCATGGTTGTAAAATCTCTTGCATCAATTTTGCCTTTTACAGTAAGATCAGTGATATCCGATAGAGTATACCCTTCATTCATTAAGGTTAATCTCAATGTTCCGGGTTCGGTAACATTGACAATCACTTGTGAATGGGCTAACATGACAAACATTAAACCTAAAGAAAGTAGAAGTTTTCTTTTCATAATCAGAGTGTTTTTATAATTTGAAAATATAAATATAAGGTAATTTACACCTTATTATCCCAGTGAGTATAATTGTAAGAATAGAGAAATGAACTAACTGCGAAAATAGCATTAATTAATAGAATAATTATGCATATTGCATTATATTTTAAAACATATTCGGCTCTATGCTTTATGATTTTAATGAATAAAAAGGATAAGGTTGACAAAGAGTAATTAAAAAGGTTTTTTGATTAAAAATGTAAATGTGGATATTCCTAAATGTATTAATATCAGAAAACATAACTTTAAGAAGGCATACAAAAAAGACTCCGGGTGATAAGATTACCACCCAGAGTAAAATTTTAAGTTATATCAAATGCAAAGCAGAGAACCCTATTCCTACTATTGCGCAAATTGTAATCCTTTCAATTTATTCCACGCCCCGCGGGTAAAGTCAGGAACCTCTACTGTAGCTCCCATATTACCGGCTGATAATTCTGTCAGCGGAACGAGGCATGACCATTCTGCTGCATCATAAACGTCCTGATCCAGAGGAAGTCCATTCCGTAGGCAATACACCAGTCGGTAATCCATGATGTAATCCATACCTCCATGCGCAATTGCACCAAGTTCGGCAGCACGTTTACCGGCCTCTTTATAAAAAGGATGTTCATAAATCTGAAGAACAGAGTCCATTTGTGCTTTTGGCAGAGCGGAGTGACTGTTTAGCGCAATTTGCCTGGCCGGATATTTTTGAGCAAAACCTTTCGTTCCGCTAACCATGTGTATACGGCTGTAAGGACGCGGACTTGTTACATCATGCTGAATCATAATTGTTTTCCCTTTCTCAGTCTTTATAAGGGTGGTATTCATATCTCCCAGTTTATATGTTTGTTTAGCTTCGGGGGAGTTCTCACCAAATCTTTCTTTTGCATATTCAGTCATACCGAATTGATCGGAAGATATGGAAACAAGGTAATTCATCTTATCCCCACGATGGATATTCAGTATCTGGCATACAGGGCCGATACCATGGGTAGGATAAGGATTACCTGTATGGTCGATATTATAATTTTTACGCCAGTAATTCCAATAACCGATTACACCCGGTTGAGCATTTGCCTGCTGGCCTATACCTGGTTCATACGCTTGAGTTTGAGATAGGCGGGTGTTAAAATTAAGACTGCGGAGATCATGTATGTATGCTCCTTCTACATGTACGATTTCTCCGAAAACACCTTGTTGTGCCATATTTAAAGTGGCAAGCTCAAATTTGTCATAACAACAGTTTTCCAGCATCATACAGTGACGACGGGTTTTCTCTGCCGTATTAACCAATTGCCAGCATTCATCAAGTGTAGTTGCTGCCGGAACCTCGATAGCCACATGTTTCCCATGTTCCATAGCATAAACGGCCATAGGAGTGTGGGTCAGCCAGTCTGTACAGATATATATTAAGTCAATATCGTCTCTCCGGCACAATTCTTTCCATGCTTCATCACCTATATATTCCTGTGGTTTAGGACGGTTTTGATCCGAAATAGACTTCTGCACTTTATCCAGATTGTATTGTTCAAGGTCGCAGATTGCTTTAATGTCAACCCCATCGATTGCCATAAAACGGTTGACCGCACCTTTTCCACGCATTCCAAGTCCGATAAATCCGACTCTTACCGTAGGGATAGGATCATGGCGCAATCCTAATACATCCGTCTGTCCGGCAGGACGTTCGGGGATATCCGTTTTTATAACCTCCGGAGATGAAGATTTTGTACCGCAATTAGTGATTCCTACAAGTAGGAAAGGCATTAGTAAATAGATTATTAATCTGTTTTTCATTTCAATAGTAATTTAAATAGGTATTTATTGAATTCAATAGTTAAAGTAGTTAAGTAGAGAATAAAAATACATTTATACTTAACTAGTTAATTGTTTTGCTTATAGTCCAATATGCTCTTTCGTTTTTTCTTTAGGGGAGGACCTGTCTAATTTGCTCTTATAATCAGGAGAATAATTCCATATTACTTTATCTTCAAATTGTTTTCCTTGCGAACTTGCTTTTGCTTCAATAATATTTTCTCCATTTCTCAGTTTTATGTTATTAAAAATATAGTGAACTTCAGTTTTCCCGATAGTAAAGTCTTTTACCTCAAGTCCATTTACAAATAATTGCGGAGTGCCTATATTAGAGTATACTGTAACTGGGGTTATCTCGTTTTCACGTTCCGTAACCCTGCGTTGTGGCAGGTAAAGTACCGGCTCCTTACTCCAATTAGCTTTATACCAATAGAAAGGATCTTTCTTGGTTTTGCGGTCGAAGGTAACAAGCCCCTTCATATTTCTTGCTTCCACACCACCTTGTGTGGTTGCAGGAGTAGCAAAGTCAAATGTATTCCATATATAAGAAGCGATCAGATAGGGATGTCTGGATATTACCCCCCAATGTATCTCGTGGAATTTGGTAGAGAAGGTTTCAGGATAAAATTGCGAGAAATATCGCCCTACTTCACCAACTACCTCTTCCTGTTGGTTGATATTCGCTTCGGCTCCATACTCACTGAACATGATCTTATAACCGGGGAAGTTCTGTTCCATTCCCGTTACCCATTTCTCTACATCACTAATTTTACCGCTGTACCAGCCAAAATAATGATTAATACCCTGCACATCAGCCTGCAAATTAGAAGCCTGGTCAACTACTGAATGACCGTTAACTGCTACAGTATAGCGGTAAGGATCTTCTGATTTGGCCAGATCATTCAGATCAGCCGTCAGCGAAAGAGTATAATTATATGGAGTGTACACTTCATTGTGTAACCCCCATATATAAATAGACGGGTGATTATAATTCTGACGTATCAGCTCGACCAATTGCTGCTTGGCATTATTAGCTTCATGGGTGCTTACCCTGTTTACATAAGGTATTTCTGCCCACACCATAAAACCGATACTATCACATTTGGAGTATATATATTCTGCCTGTTGATAATGAGCAAAACGAATGGTTGTTGCACCGATTTCTTTAATAATATTCAGGTCAGTAGCGTGGTTCTCATTTGTTAATGCACTCCCAAGCTCCCACCAATCCTGATGGCGGCAAACTCCATACATGGGCACTTTCTTACCATTCAGGTACATACCGTCGGCAGCTTTCAACTCAAAGTGTCTTAGCCCCAAAGGTTGCACAACCTCATCAATTACTTTTCCCTCTGATAACACCTGGGTAACTACCTTATATAAGTATGGGTCTTCCAGTCCCTGCCACAAATGAGGGTTTTTAATAGAAAAATGATGGAAATAAAACTGCCTGCCTTGCGGATAAACGGTGACAGGGGTTTGCTGTTTGGCCTTTACTTTTCCGTTTGTTTCGTAAATAGTGGTGGATAATTGTATACTTCTGGCATCCTTATACTTATTTTCTACTTTAATTTTTACCTCTACATCCGCTGATTTGTTAGTTACATTTTTCTGGCTGATATATATACCGGGAGATGCATGATCAATTACGGAAATATTTACAGGTTCTGTAATTATTAAAGCTATCGGACGGTATATACCACCATATACGCCAAAGAGAGTATTATTTATAGGAATTACATCCGGCCGGGGAGAGTTGTCTACTTTTACAAGTATCTCATTCTCTTTTCCATATTCCAGTAATTTGGTAATTTCAATGGCAAATGCTGAATAGGCTCCTTTATGATTTCCGGCAAATACTCCGTTTACATATACTTCGGCAACAGAACCTACTCCTTCGAAACGAAGAAATAATCTTTTATTTTTCAAACCAGCCGATGGGATGTATTTTCTCTTATAGTAAGCTTCTCCCGCATAATAATTATTTTTGTCGTTCTGCATGTCTTTAGCATTCCATGTATGGGGTATAGCCACTTCCTGCCATCTGGCGTCGAAAGTTTTTTGGAACAGGACAGGGTCAGTAGGGAAAGGTCCTTTTTTAAATAGCCATCCTTCGTTGAAAGTTATCACTTCTCTTGCCATAAGGAAAAGAGGAATATACAAAATGCCGATTAACAGTAATGACTTTTTCATAAGATTATTATAGCACATATATTCGGTTATGATTAAATAATATTCAAGAATTTAATTTTGTGTAAAATTACGTTTCACATGTAAGAAACGACTTTCTTTTTTCACTTAATATTTTTCTCTTTTTGGCTAAATAACATATTAATTTTTAGTTTTGATAAGGTTTAACCCCTTTTTCGTTTAAATCTTATTCTAATATTAATTTCTGATATGTTTTATTTCGTTTCCCGACAAGTTTATTTTCTGGGAGTTCTTAGTTGTATTTATAAACCGTGAATCATATTTAAATCTGTTTTAATAAATGGTTTTAACATAGTATTGTCGGCTTACTCTCTAAAATATCTACAAAAGATGTTTTTTAAGATACGAATATTTTTCTTTAAAACGATAAGTTGGCACTCTTTTTGTACATACTTTTATGGGTATACATGTGTTATGTATATAATCTTCTGCTTGTTTTGCACATTAATCTCTGTATATTTTTACATTGCATCTCCTGATCTTTTTAAATCGACGTCCTTACGTTGTTGAATCGACGTCCTTACGTTGTTAGATCGACGTCCTGATATAATACGTTCGACATCCTGACGTTGTTGCCCCAACATCCTTATGTGGATGGTTTAATGGACATAAAATGCAATAAACGCCTTCTTGATATAACAGATAAGTTTCTCTTTCTCTTGTTTTGCATATTATTGAATAATATGACGGATAAATATGCATGTATGCCAGTTGATAGTTCGGGTATTTTTGAATATAATTAAAATCCTGCTATTTTTTATCATATTTGTAGGTTGTGTGATTTTTGTATTGTAACGATATTAGCTATTTTATGTGTTTATTAATTTGTTTTTGAGTTTATTTTATTCTTATTGATGTGATTTCGGCTTAGTCTATATTAAAATGATATTATTAAAAGTTATGGAAATTGATTCAATCCGGATAAATAGAAGGATTAAATTCTGATTCGCTGTTTTTAAGTGATACATTAGCAATAAACAATAATTTCTTATTTATTATTTACTTATATAAAGATTTTTGTTAAGAAAAAAAATTACAGGATAAAAAATAGCTACAGTACTTTTTTATATAGATTGCATTATGTATAACTCTTTAAATATTACCCCTTTGAATAGATATTTTTATTTTAACAGCTCCTGATACCGGGAGTTTATACCTATAAGTGCGAATTATTTTTTATTTTTGATGAGCAGTTGTAAGTAACTATGAAAACAAAAAGATCACTCTATGAAGAAAAAGCGGTTAATTTATGTGTTTTTTATAAACATATTATTTATATCTTTTGCAAATGCTATTGAAAATTATAAGTTTCATACGCTTTCGCCGGATGGTGGCTTTTATTACGATGGAGTAAAATCGGTGTTACCGGTTCCTGATGGTTTTGTGTGGATTCTTATGGATAATAACATACAGCGGTTTGATGGTTATGAATATAAAGACTATTACTCTTATTTCAGTTCTCTCAAAGAGGATACAAAATGGTTTTTTAATCAAATATCTGTAGATAAAAATAATAATATCCATGTATCAACTAACAACGGTATTTATCGCTATAACCGTTTTAATGATTCTTTCGAAAAAATACATTCTTCCCATTTATCAAAGTACGAATTTGATAATAAAGATAATATCTGGTTTATCAGTAGCGGCCTTCTTCTGAAAGAAAAAACTATCAATAACAAGGTTGATACAATCCTGTATCAAGGAAATCCGGTGAGACATATTGTAAATCTTGTTGCTACTGATAAATATATGTTCTTATACTCGCAATACAACCGTATTTATCGTTATGATTACGAAACATCTTCTGACTCTGTTTCTTTATATCATTTATTTTCTGAAACTTATAGTATCAGGGATATAAAAGTAACAGAAAACAGGCTTTGGGTGTTGGTCAACGGTAAAGGGATTTATATGATAGATATTGAATCCGGGCGGATAGGCGATTTTATTGATCTCTCTTATTTTTATACTGAAGAGTTGCAGGTAAAAGCTATGCATGTGGATAAGAATAAAAATATATGGCTGGCTACACAAAGGGGGTTATACATTTTTGATCCGTTGACAAGGAATAGCAAACGGTTTTTACATTCCGAAACAGATAAATTCAGTATCACAAATAGTTCCGTATGGAGTATTGCAGAAGATACCCAGCGAAATATCTGGATTGGTACTTTTTCAGGCGGTTTGTGTTATGTAAACCTGGAAGAAAAAAGATGGCTTAAAACTTATAAACCTGGAGACACAGGCTTAAACCATAATGTAGTAAGTTGTTTTGCAGAAGATGAGCACTACACATGGATAGGTACAGAAGGCGGAGGAGTTACCAGAATGGGTAAAACAAATGATAGATTTGTTCCCGTTGATTATTCAGGTAAAAATAAGAATGCCTTACCTATGTCCAATGTCAAATCCCTGGTATTGGATGAGCAGGAAAGACTGTGGATCGCTACTTTCAGAGGAGGATTAATATCTTATGGAATAAAAGACAATCGCTCCCGTTATTATCAGAGGATAGCCCGGAACAGCAATAGCCTTAAAGTAAATAATTTGCGAAAAATCTTGCTTGCAGACGATGGAGGACTCTGGATTGCATATCAATTAAATGAGACGGTTATTTCTTATTTATCTTTTGAAAATGATCAGTTTACACATTTTTCTTTGGACGAAAATAAGCAGGATAAAAGTGAATATGTTTTTGATTTCTGTAAAGATGATTCGGGCAATCTCTGGATAATTACTTCAAAAAAACTTTATCGGTTTAATACCACTACTTTTAAGTCGGTTGACGTATCCTCTTCGGAAATTCCGTATTTAAATGCACAAACTCTCTGTTTGGATAGTGCACAGAATATATGGATTGGGACTATTGGGCATGGTTTGATAAAATATATTCCGGCTTCCGGCGAATTTATCCGCTATAAAAACCTGATTAAAGACGGCGAATTAAGCATATACAGTATTTCTCCCGGCAGTGAAGATTGCCTGTGGCTGGGAACAAATAAAGGGTTATACCGATATAATACAGTAGATGATACTTACATGAGATTTGATGAAAATGATGGGTTGCAAGGAAATGTTTTCTATCCGCTTGCTGCAATGAAAAGCTTATCCGGCGAACTTTACCTGGGTGGCACCAATGGATTTACCGTGATCGATCCCCGTAATATATCTTTTAATCTTTATAAACCGAATGTGATTATTTCTGATTTTTATATCAATAATGAATCATCTTTGCCCATTCTGGAAGGACAAACTTCGGGCGGGCATGAAAAAAGTATTGTATTAGATCATAACCAGGCAAACTTCGGCTTTAAATTTTCTTCGGATAGTTATTTGGTTCCGGAAAAGAACCAATACAAATACCGGTTAAGAGGATATGATGACAATTGGATCACTACAAACGGTAATGCACGCATGGTATTCTACTCAAAAGTTCCTCCCGGAACATATTATTTTGAGATTTTAGCAGCAAACAATGATGGTATATGGAATGATAAACCTAGTGTGATATACATAGAACGCCTCCCATCTCCCTGGCTCAGTTGGAAAGCTTATTTTATATATACAATTATATTGTTGAGTATAATCGGGGTGATCTTTTACTATTATAATGAAAAGAAAAAATTGAAAATTCAATTGTATCTCGATAAGCTTGATAAGGAGAAGAAGGAAGAGATACATCAGTCACAGCTAAGGTTTTTCACAAATATATCACATGATTTCCGTACCCCTCTGGCATTAATATTAGCTACACTCGACAATCTGAAAAGAGAGGGAATAAGGGACTTTTATTATAAAATCCTTCGTAATAATGCACAACGCTTACTGAATCTTGCCAATGAACTAATGGATTTTCGTACGGTTGAGAACGGGAAAATGAAACTACAGGTCGAGCCTTTAGATATCAATGAATTAATCCGTACACTGTCATTTGACTTTTATGATTATGCCGATAAACATAATATATTATTTACAATCAACTCTGATAACAATCTTCTTTCAGAAATCTTAGCCGACAGGCAGATTATTGAGAAAATTATCATGAACCTTCTTAATAATGCTTTTAAATATACTAAAGACGGAGGAAGCATCACGATTGAAAGTTATGCTGATAGTGAAACGTTTATTTCCGTTTATCAGGATAGTTTTACTGTAGGCAATGAAGTGAAGTTGGGAAATAGTTTCCTTATAGTTGTGCGTGATACCGGGGTTGGTATTTCCAGTCAGTCGATAAAGAGTGTTTTTGAGAGATTTTATAAAGTAGAGACAGCTAATCAGGATGCACATTTAGGAACAGGCATTGGTCTGGCATTGGTAAAGAGCCTGGTTATCTTGCATAAAGGAAGTATCACGATTTATAGTGAAAGAGAAAAAGGTACGGATATGGTTGTTGCCTTCCCTGTTAATCCGGATTGTTACAGTGAATCAGAATATCTTAAGAAAGAGGAATATAACGAAGACCAGATCAACCATTCTCCTACGATAGGTGTTTTAGAAGACAATTCGCTGGAAGAATTAACCGATACAAGGATGCAGGATGTGATGCTAAGAGAAAGAAAAAGAATTCTTGTGGTAGAAGATAATGATGATCTCAGGATACTGTTGGTAAATTTCCTCTCCCAGCAATATGAAGTGAAAGAGGCATGTAACGGTATGGAAGCAACAGAAATCCTTTCACAAACAGAAATAGACCTGATCCTGAGTGATATCCTGATGCCTGTAAAGAATGGAATCACTTTATGCCGGGAAGTAAAAGCCGATATAAATACTTCACACATACCTTTTATACTCTTAACTGCAAAAACCGGACTCGAATCCAAACTTGAAGGTGCAGACTCCGGTGCAGATATTTATTTTGAAAAACCTATTGACTTTAACCTCTTGCTGCTTTCCATACAAAACGTCTTTGCTCATCAATATAAAGTAAGAGAATATTATGCGAAAAATTATTTTGTAGACAGCGCAGAACTTTCGGCCAATGAACAAGATAATGCATTCCTGAAAAAGCTGATTGAAATAATAGACTTAAACCTGACGCAACCTAATATTGATGTCAATTACATTGCTTCCGAACTTTCCATGAGTCGTAGTAAATTATATTCCAAGCTTAAAACTCTTACGGATAAATCTATTGTTGAGTTTATACTGAACTATAGAATGAGAAAAGCTGCAAAGTTAATTATTGAGCAAGATATGCCGATGTATCAGGTCATGGATGAGATCGGTATCAAGAGTCAATCTTATTTTATTAAAGTGTTTAAGAAAGAATTCGGAGATACACCTACAGCTTTTGCTGCCAAAAATAAGAAGAAAAACATACACGATAACCAGGTGGAATAGTCCTTTTGTTAGTTGTAATGTATTGTTAATCAAGTGATAAACAAATTGGGCAAAATGTAAAGCAATAATAGCAAAGCCGTAAATTGCAATCCCTGCAAATGAGAAATACATTTGTTCTTGAAATCAGATAAGCCCGATTATTTGATTTCATCAAATGTAACCTTAAAAATTGCAATTAATGAAATTGAAAATTAATATTCTTGCTTTACTATTAGCGTTAACAGGTATAAATACAAGCTGCACCAATCATCGAAGTTTATTTACTCCCACCCGGTCTGAAATAGTAAAAAGCATGCAAAACGTAGCCGACTGGCAAATGGACCACTTTTCTTATTCAACAGAAAAGAACTTGCACGATTATGGAATAGACTCCTGGACAAATGGTACGTTATATATCGGATTGCTGGAACTGGCAAAAATAGCCGGAGACGGTTCTGTCTATATGAAATGGCTGGAAAAGATCGGAGCGGTGACAGAATGGAAGATTCCTGCCAATTTCGGGAATAACCCCCGTTATAAATATTATCATGCTGACGAGTTGTGTATAGGCCAGTTTTACCTGGGTATGTATGATCTTAAAAAAGACCCTTCAATTTACTTATCAACGAAAGAGCGGGCAGACTGGATTATGAATAATCCCGGAGATACAACTTTACATCAACGCAACAAACAGCTGTGGACATGGTGCGATGCTCTTTTTATGGCCCCTTCTGTATATGCCCATCTTTACTTAATGGAAGACAACGAGAAATATATTTCTTTTATGGACTTTGAATTTAAGCGGACTTATCATTATCTATACGATAAGGAATATGGATTGTTTTTCAGGGATGGAAGTTATTTTGAGAAAAGAGAACAAAATGGCGAGAAGATATTCTGGGGAAGAGGAAATGGTTGGGTGGCTGCCGGGCTTGTTCGGATATTAAAATTACTTCCTGCCAACTCGACTTACCGACCTTTTTACGAAAAGTTGTTTCAGGAATTTGTTCCCAGAGTAGCTTCATTGCAAAATGCAGAAGGTTTCTGGCATGCCAGTTTGTTGGATACGGTTAATTATCCTTCTCCCGAAATCAGTGCTACTGCATTGATAACCTATGCAATAGCCTATGGAATAAATAAAGGTTTATTGTCTGAAAAGGAATACATATCTAAAGCTCTTAATGGCTGGAAAGCACTTAACAAAGCTATAGATGAAAACGGTAAGTTGGGTTGGGTACAACCCATTGGAGCCGATCCTAAAAAAGTAACTGCCGATATGACCGCGTCCTATGGAATAGGAGCTTTTTTATTGGCAGGCAGTGAGTTATACCGGCTTGTCCGGAAATGATTTGGTTTATCATATTAATAATCTACTTATCAACAAATCTTTTACTTTATGAAGCATTATTCAAGAAAAAAGTATTCAGCAAAAAAAATCCCAATGTGGATATTTACTTTACTGCTTTTTTGCTTTGTTTCAGTGTCTTACATGCAGGCACAGAACATCAGCGGAACTGTAGTGGATTCAAGCAACGAACCGTTGATTGGAGTGAGTGTTGTGATAAAGAACACAGCAAACGGAACCATTACAGATATTGACGGTCGCTATAGTGTAACTGTACCTGATAGTAAATCGACTCTGGTTTTCTCTTACATCGGATATGTGACAAAGGAGATCACTGTGGGCGATTCCCGTACTATTAATGTAGTAATGGAAGAAGATGCACAAACTTTAGAAGAAGTAGTGGTGGTGGGATACGGAACAATGAAAAAGAGAGATCTGACCGGTGCTGTTAATAGTATCCGGGGAGAATCTTTGGAAAAGGACCAGCCTAATACGTTACAGGATATGTTAAGGACAGGCGTTGCCGGACTTTATGTAGGTATTGCAACGGATACGAAAGGCAATTCCGATATGCTGTTGCGCGGAAAGAACAACATGAGGGATGAGGGTAAAAACGAAGGAGAAAGATCCAATAATAATCCTTTAGTAGTGCTTGATGGTGTAATCTATCCGGGAGAAATAACAGATATCAATCCTAATGATATTGAACAGATAGATGTACTGAAAGATGCCAGCTCTGCTGCTGTATACGGAGCTAAAGCAGCTAATGGTGTAATACTTATCACCACTAAAAAAGGGCGTGAAGGGAAAGCTGTTATCAACTTTAATGCAACGGTAGGTTTATCATTTAAGAATTCACTTCCCGAAGTATACCAGGGATCCGAGTTTGTTGCATTTCGTCAGGCAGTAGAAGAAAGTCTTAATTCCGGTAAACCCGGCGGTTATTATGCAAATCCAATGGGATTAAATAATGTTGACCTGAATGAATGGATGGATGGAGCTTCAGGAAACCCAATCGATGTATGGCTCACCCGCCTGGAACTTTCCGAGATAGAAATAAAGAATTATAAATTAGGTAAGTACATTGACTGGGAAAGGGAGAGTTTCAAGAATGTGGCTCTGCGCCAGGACTATACGGTAAGTATTTCAGGAAGAAAAAACGACATGTCTTATTACTCTTCATTGAATTACGTAAAGAATGATAATAATGTCAAAAAAGGGGGATATGACGCTATCCGTGCCAGAATAAACTTAGAGGGCAGGCCACAGGAATACCTCACTTATGGTGTCAATGCACAATTTACTTCCCGTGATGAAGGCTATGTATCTTACAGTGCTACCGGTTACCAAAGTGTTTCTCCTTATGGAGATATGTATGAAACAGATGGTTCTTTAAAACTATATCCCAATAATAACTTAAATGGGAAAAATCCTTTAATAGACGCATTTTATACAGATCGTAAAAAGGATATTAATAATCTGAATGCTTCTATTTATCTTAAGTTGAATTTACCTTTGGGATTCTCTTTGCAGACTACTTATTCACCCCGATTCGAATGGATGAATTATTTAAACCACGAATCATCCGAGCATCCAAGCTGGGTGGCTGATGGAGGGCGGGTGAAACGCCAGCAAACAAAGGAATTTTACTGGCAATGGGATAATACACTCAAATGGAATAAGACTTTTGGAGCCCATGCTTTTGATTTGACTCTTCTGGCCAACTGGGAGAAATTCCAGAAATGGGATAACACAATGGAGAATAAAGGATTTGCTCCAAGCGATATATTAGGTTTCGGCGGAATTGGCTTTGGTACTTCACCCGAAGTTACAGCGGATGACCGTTATAAGACGGGAGATGCTTATATGGGTCGTTTGCATTATGTGTATGATAACAGATATTTGATTACAGCTACTGTCAGGCGTGACGGATATTCAGCTTTCGGCGTGAATAATCCCCGTGCTACTTTTCCGGGGGTGGCATTAGGATGGGTATTCTCCGAAGAGAATTTCTTTCCTGAAACAAACTGGTTTGAGTATGGTAAGCTCAGGGCATCATGGGGAAAAAACGGAAATCGTGAGATCGGTGAATATAAAGCGTTAATGGTATTCTCTCCACGGAAATATTTATATGTTGACAATACCACAGGTGAATTAGTTAATGTAAGTACTTATTTTTCAATGAATATGGCCAATCCGAATTTAAAGTGGGAAACCACAAAAGCTTTTAATGTCGGGCTCGACTTTTCTTTCATCAAAGGACGTATTGCCGGAAGTATCGACGTATACAGGAAAAATACAACAGACTTATTGAACGATAGAAAGTTACCGAGTATAACAGGATTTACTCTTGTAACAAGTAATATTGGAGAAGTACAGAACACGGGAGTAGAATTTTCCCTGAATACAACCAATATTCAACAGAAAAACATCACATGGCGCACCAATTTCAACTTTGCATACAATAACAATAAGATCAAACATCTGTATGGTTTAACTGAAAATATAAAAGATGCGCAAGGAAACATTATAGGCCAGAAAGAAGCAGATGATATTGCAAAAGGATATTTTATAGGACATGCTATTGATGAAATATGGGGCTATAAAGTGCTGGGCGTTTGGCAGGAAAGTGAACGTGAAGAAGCTGCCAAGTACGGACAAACTCCCGGTGACATGAAGATATATGATACCAGCCCTACAGGGGAGAAAGATTATAAGTATGACAATACGGATAAGCAATTTCAGGGACATCTTACTCCCAAAGTTCGTTTTAATATGCGTAATGAACTTACTCTCTTTAAGAATTTCACCTTTTCAATGAGTCTCTATTCATATCTGGGACACAAAAAAGAATTTAATCGTGCAAAGAATGACGGGGCTTTGTTAAACCTCACTAACCAGATTAAAAGAGATTACTGGACTCCTGAAAATCCGACTAACGATTATGCAAGATTAACCGCTAAAAGGCCACAGGGAATAGACTTTAGCGTTTATCGTAATGCCTCTTTCATACGGTTTGATAATATATCTCTTGGATATGAAGTGCCTAAATCATTTCTGAAAAATGCAAAAATAGAACGTATGAATGTAAATGTTACCTTACGTAATGTCGGTTATATTGCTCCGGGTTGGCCGGGAGAGGATCCTGAAAACAGCGGAAAAAATACTCCAAGATTATTGAATTTCGGAATAAACTTAACCTTGTAACATTGATAATTATGAAACTGATATATAGAACAAAGATTTATACCTTTATTGTGGGAGCTGCTCTTTTGAGCGGAAGTTGCTCCGACTGGTTAGAGCCTAAGCCATTATCACAATTTACTCCCGAAAATGCTTTTGGTAATTACCGGGATCTCAGGGCCTCTACAGATATGTTGAATCGTGATGTGCGTTATGTTGACTTTTATCCGACAAGTTTATCAGCACCTCCGGCTATCCTGACAGAGTTGGTCTTTTCTGATGTGGCTGTAAATGGGATGACTGATACAAATAATCCTCCACAGGACTTAAATTCCCAAATTAACCCGAGTGCCAATATGAAGACTTTGGCAAATGCTGCACGTTGCGGATTTTATTGGGAGTCACTTTATAAAGGAATTAAAGATGCTAATACGGTTTTAACCCGTATGAGAACTGCCAATTTTGATGATGAAAACCAGCATAAAGAGATATTGGCACAAGGGCGTTTCCATAGGGCTTACAGATATTACCGTCTTGTACATATGTTTGGAGATATTCCTTTAATTACTGAAGAAATACAAGGACCAAGGTATGATTTTCAAACAACAAAGAGAGAAGCTATTCTACGTTATTTAAAAGAAGACCTGGAAGAAGTGGCCGAATACTTGCCTAAAAAAGTGAATTTTGGGATGGTAAGCCAGGGAGCAGTTTATCACCTGCTTACTAAAATTAATCTTGCGCTTGGTGAGTTTGACGATGCAATCACCTCTGCCACAAAAGTAATTGACGGAGGAGAACACCGCTTGATGACGGAGAGGTTCGGGGTAGATAAAGCTAATATGTCCAAAAATGTAATTTGGGACTTGCACCGGGCTGATAATAAATCAATCCCTGAAAATAAAGAAGTCTTATATGTAGTGATTGACAGATATGCAACAGAAGCAGCTACTCCGGTAGGTATGGAAATTATGCGCAATGTGCTTCCCTGGTATTCTGCATCGGGACAATTAAAAACCCCTGATGGTAAAAATGGATTTGTAGACAATGATCAGGCGAAAAACCCGTATTTATTGGAGTATGGCCGTGGTATAGGTACTTTACGCTCTACCTGGTACCATACGGATATGATCTGGACACTTGATAATACGGATTTGCGTCATGACCGGGAATCCGGTAACTGGATGGATATGGAAGATTTAACTTATAATAATCCTGATCTTAAAAGTGGACCATGGTATGGAAAGAACCTCAAAAAGAGAGAAACTATGTGTAATGATACAATTCGCTGCTGGGTGGCATGGCCTCATTACAAAGTATACGTTCCGGAACAGCGTGAAAAGAGTTGGAGAGGTGGGAACAGTGATTGGTACATATTCCGTTTAGCTGAAACATATCTGCTGCGTGCCGAAGCATACTGCTGGAAAAATGAAAAAGATAGAGCTGCTGCCGATCTTAACAAAGTACGCGAAAGAGCAGGAGCAAGAAAATTAACCGGTGATGAGGTAACAATCAGAACCATACTTGATGAAAGAGCACGTGAACTTTTCTATGAAGAACCACGTAAAACGGAACTTACCCGTATATCTTATATATATGCCCAAACAGGGATACCGGCAGACAATGGACAGACTTACTCTTTGAGTAATTTCTCCGAAAAGAATTTCTTTTATGATCACATTATGGCTACCACTAACTTCTATAATAGAGGGGTGAAAACATTAAAAGGTAACGAATATACAATGAGTCCCCGCCATGTATTGTGGCCTATTGAAGAAGCCGAAATCCAGATAAATGTGGAAGGACATATCAACCAGACTCCCGGCTATGCCGGTTCGGAGAATAATATTGAGCCTATTGATCATTTTAATTAATCACAGGAAAAGATGAAAATCAAAGATTTAATACTACATAATAACTATATATTATATATGGTTTTATGCTTGTTCTTATTTATATCACAAGGATGTAGCGACGACGATGAACAACAGAAAGTGCGGGAAGGTTGGCTAAGAATATTACCTTTAGAACTGGATTTTCCGGCCAACGGTGGCACCAAAGAAGTGTATCTGGTGACTACTGCTGATATGGATCTGGAAAAGATTACGTTTGAAGTAGCTTCTAACGGTCAGGATTGGTGTGAATTAGCCAGAACAGAGAATAATCTTTTCGTAACAGTTGAACCTACTTACTATGAACAGCCAAGAGCAACTATTATTAAAATTGCCTACGATGATGTAGTGAGAGAGTTGCCGATAAATCAGGAAGCATCCAAAGGTTCGGATGATATATTGATAGAGGTAATTAATGCAACTGCTACCTCCGAAGAAACAGAACAAGAACCTCGTGGAATAGCCATGTCTCATGATGGTAAGTATGATACGTACTTCAATTCCAAATTCGGAGCTATCTCAGAATGGCCTTTCAATATAGAGTATACATTAAAAACACCTAATACACTCAATAAGATCATCTATCATCCGCGCTCTGATAGTGGAAATAAGTGGGGATCATTTAATGAGTATGAAGTGTGGGTAGCTACGGAGGAGAATCCGGCGTATGTAAAAGTCGGCACTTATAAACGGGGAGATGCTAATCATAGTGTAACAATGATGACACTGGAAAGTCCTGTACAAAATGCAAAGAAAGTTCGCTTCGATATTTATTCTGCTTATCAGAACCGTATAAGCTGTGCGGAAATGGAATTTGTTCAGAGTAGTGCCAATAAATATGATTACTCTAAAATATTTGCAAACAAGACTTATTCACAATTGAATCCGGGCATCACCGCTGATGATATTAAAAAGATACCGGAAGATGTTTACAGACAATTAGCTACGGCTTTGTTGAACAATACTTATAACACAGAGTTCAGGGTAGGAGAATACAGGCCGTATCAAAACCCATCAGTTCAGGCGAAAACTCACAAAACAAATCCTTATAGTTTGAGAGATAATCCGACAGGGATTTATGCCGATGCCGGAGACGAATTATTGGTTATTGTAGATAATCCAGACAACCAATCGCTTTCTATGGTTGTTCAAGATCTTTCTATCGGATATGGAAGTAGCAGGAGTTACTCGTTGTTAGACGGGGAGAATAAGATTAAAGTATCTGCCGGAGGACTGATCTATATTCAAAATCTTACAGAGGATGCTATTCCATTAATTCTTGAAACAGAATCAGATAGGGCTGCTACCGCTGCAAAAACAGTGAAAGCGCATTTTGTAAATGGAAAAGTAAATGGTTACTTTGATAGCCAGATTCATACAGCTGATGACTGGACAAAAATTCTTCGTTCAGCCAAGTATAAGGATATTGATGTTTTTGGAAAGTATGCCCATATAACATGGACTACTCAGAACTTCAAGGATTTTGATACAGATATTGTAACAATACTGGATAAATATGACAGGCTTGTGTATCTTCAACAAGAATTTATGGGATTGGTTAAATATAATAAGATGTTTAATAACAGAATGTATTTCCATGTAGATTATAATGGTAGAAGCCCGTATGCCTCTAATAACAGAACGGCATATACACCGGGTTATGCGGAAATTTTCTGCAACACTTCACGTTTTGAGGCCAGACTTTGGGGGCCGGCACACGAAGTAGGGCATTGTAACCAGACACGTCCCGGACTGAAATGGGCAGGAACAACGGAAGTAACCAATAATATACACTCCATGTATATACAACAGCAATTTGGCGAAAGGTCAAAATTACTTGCAGATGGAACCTATACTGCAGCTAAAGCAGCTATTATTGATGCCGGACAACCACATTGCCTCGATAATGCGAGTAATGAGTTTATGTTGAAACTTGTACCTTTCTGGCAGTTAAAATTATATATGGTTGAGGCTTTAGATAAAGAAGATTTTTACAGGGATTTGTATGAACATTACCGTACTACTGCTGATTTAAATACAGATGGTGTGACCCAGGGGATTTTGCAGCTGGATTTTGTGAGACAGGTTTGCCGTATCTCGGGATTGAATATGCTCGATTTCTTTGATAAGTGGGGATTCTTGAAACCGGTGGATAAGGTTCTTAATGATTATGGTAATAAGCAGCTAACCATAACTCAGGCCCAAATCAACGCATTGATAAAGGAAATTCAGGAAGACGGTTATGATATGCCCCATTCGAATGTACATGAGATAACGGAAGAGAATATTGATCAGTTCAGGAATTAATACTCTGTTCTGAAACAAATATTTAAAATTTAAGTAAAATGAATAACATGAAATATTTAGTAAATATATTTATTGGTTGTTTCCTGATTTCCACCCTGACTTTTATTAGTTGTGATGATGATGAAGAAACAACGAACTCTGTGAAGGTTAACAACATTGTTGTAGAAAACGTAGCAGATAATACCATTAATTTAATAGAACATGATGCTTATTCTGTTGCTGTAAAAGTATTACCGGAAGATGCTGTTGATAAAGAAGAATATAGCTTTAAATATTCAAGTAGCAACGATACGGTTTTTACGGTTAGTGACGATGGAGTGATTACAGCTTTACATCCCGGAGAAGCAGTGCTCCGGGTAGATGCGGCAAACAACACGGATATGTGGGCACTCTGCATCGTCTCAATTGAAAAGCGGTTGTATCCGGTTGTATCCATCAATATTCCTAATCAGTATAAAGAATTTAATATCGGGGTTGATAAATCATTTAATCTAGGTGCTTTGATTACCATTAATCCAGAGAATGCTACTAATCCGGATGTCATATATACATCCAGCGATGAAATGTTAGCTACCGTAGATGAACAGGGACTAGTGACAACCCATGCTTTGGGGGATGTGGTGATAACAGTTAAAGCCGTTGATGGAAGTGAAATTACAGCAGAATGTAGACTCCATGTTAAGAATATTGTATACTCTGCATTTGATCGTTCAGTCTGGTCTGTAACAACTGCTTATGAACATGTAAATGATGGTGCAGTAGATGGACGTCCGGAATGTATTATTGATGGTGATAATGCCACATGTCTGGTGTTGATCAAGCCCGGAAAAACATTGAACGGAGTTACAATTCCGGAAGATCAGGAGGCTTATTTCATTCTGGATATGCAGGTACTTCAGAAATTTGATTATTTCCAATTGAGGCATAGAAGCAGTACTACACAAAACATGTTAAGGGTCAGAAAAATATCGTTGTATGGTAGTAACGATGGTATCAATTTCTCCGAAATACAAAAAGATATGGCAGTTCCCGGTGTTGATAATGGTAGTGCAATTGCTCCTGAATCATTTGATTTACCACCTTCTGAATACAGATATATAAAGATGGTATATGAAGAATGGAATAAGTCAAGCGGTAATTCTATGCAAATTTCAGAAGTAAATGTAGGTACTATTGAATATGCAGATTAATAAATAGATTCCTTAGAAAATAAAAGTATTTTTGCTTATTGGCTGTCCGGATACTGTTATTATCAAAATATTATTGATAACAACGTGTTTCTGGGCAGTTTTTATATGGATCAAAAAGAATATCTCCAAAGTATAGCTGTCATCCCGGGCCTAACCCGGGATCTCTTCTGTAAGTGATAAAAGAACAGATTGCGGACTTACTCCGCAATGACAGATGAATTTTTGAACATTCTTTTGTCAATCTATAAAATATGTAGTTTACAGTGGAGTGATTAGTAATCTGGAATCGCTGTTGCTAGTGTGCAAATCGGCCGGTAGAATAAGGGGATACAATATCTAAAATTATATTGTAATATCAGGTCAGAGAGTATGTCGACAAAAATTAAAAAGCATATCAACTATTTCGGGCTTGATTCGGCTTCTCTCTTAAAACACTTTGAAGAGAAGTTCCGAAACAAACCCGAAAAACAGAAGACTTTTAATCAGTCTTAGTGAGTATTCTTTCTGATTTCTAATTGATCAGATATTACAGTAAAAGTATATTGTCCTTTATCGGATTATAATCTTCGCAGAACCTTCTATTGTTCCGGTTTTACTATCCTTAATGATTACAATATACATATTGCCGGGCAATCCATCTGTAGAAATTTGTAATTTATTTGTCCTTTTTACAGTCTTTCCAAGTATATCTCTTATCTCAATTTCATATGATTTGTTTGTTTGTGTTATGAGATTGATTGTCTCACCTTGTTTCACCGGATTTGGATGTACAAGAACTGCTGATTTTGTGTCTTTTGTTGTTTCTTTTTCAATACCGGTTACAGGAGGGATAGTTTCAGGAATGTCTATTAATACTTTTTTTCCTAAATTAAATTCAGCAATTTGTATGGTGCTTCCACTTGGCCTGTACCAGTCATTAATACTTAATCTTACATATCTGTAGTTCATTTTAGTTGGTAACTCAACTTTTATTTCATTCACATCCATAGCAATGGGGATATTTTCCAGTATTGACTCAAATTCTTCTTCGTCAGTGTTTTTTCCCCAGAAGGATACATTATTTACACGCAGATATTCACTTGTATTATTATATGTCCTGTGCCTGTAGATAAAGAAATTGATCTCTTGCTGTTCTTTCATATCTATAGTGAAAGATGGGACATGATCTTCCGGAGTAGTGATACCATTATAAGTTTTTCCGGGCTTAACAAATAAAAATGCTGATCTTGTATTACCATCGATAATGTATCTGGGATCGTCTCCGTATACAGAATCATCAGACGGACCTTCAATAGAAGTAACAATATCCCAATCTGCCCTGTCTAACATAACGTCTCTTCCTTGGTATACAGGTGTTTGTTCATTTACTTTAAATTCAAGAGTTTTTCCTAAATGGGGATTAACTAATCCATCGTAAGTAATAAGTCTTCTGCCGGATACTGCTGGTGTTTCAATTCCTAAGTTAATAGGAAGGCCTGTTTTTTTGTGGGTCTGCTATGTATACGGTAGTCTCAGCTTTATCAACATCTTTAATTAATGCCACGCAACCTGCATCTGCTTCTACAGTTAATCCGTTTTTCTTAAAACCGGCAGCTTTGTAAAAGGCAAGGCCGTATATGCCCAGACCTTTATGGTAAACAGCCTGTAGAGAGTCGTTATTTGTCAATATCTCAATATCGGAAGAATCGTATTTCCTGGCTTCTTCCGCACTGGAAATATTAGGAACAATAATATATCCATAATTTTCTTTGACTGGTTTTACACCATGATTGATCCATACGGTGAACATATCATCAATAACGGGTTCGTCTCCGGCAAAAGAAAGATTAATATCGGACCACTTAGCTGTTTTAGTTTCATTTGCTACATGAATGTTGCCCCTGAATGGGAAGAAGTAAGCTACCTTGTCGTTATGTATCCAATCTAAATCTTCATAACTTTGATATTCTTTTCCATGTACTGACTCATTTCCGTTCCTTGAGATCGTAATATCGCCGACTTTGCGGCGTTGCTCTATTGTCGTATTGAGTGGCTCATCGTGTCCTGAATAGATGCCTGCACCTAAACAAACAATTTCTTTATCAAAAATGAACCAGGCTTTTTTTGCACCGAAGTCCAGTGCCGGAAGTCTTGGGTTTTGCGGATTAGGTACTCCGTTTGTGCCAATGTCATCATTGTAAGCATAAAGCTCCTGGTCATTAAACATATCAAAAGCAGTAACTCCATATAGTCCATCTGTAACACCACCTGCATAAGACGAACGTCCGTTAAAAATATAAGAATCGGCTCTAACCATTGTTGTCAATGCAGGAGCTGTAGTACCCGGTATTTTAATCCAATCCCAGAGTGGGATTGTTTTTCCGTATTCATCACCGTGTACAGCAACACATGTGCCACCATCAGTCAAAAAGAATCCTTGTCTGTTTTCATAATAGTCATATTCACTTCTTACCATCCGGTTGGATGCCATACGTACATCAAATGTAAATTCAGGACGTACAACCAGCGTATATTCTCCATGATAGTAATGTGTTTGGGAAGGAGTTAACCCGTAAGATGGTGCTACTTCTTTTCTGATTCTTTTAATTGCATCGTCATATTCCTGTACATTTTCTATATCTATCTCTTTCAGCATCTCAAAAACAGGAATTGCACCTAATTGGGAAGTGCTGTTCTCGCGGGAAATACTTCTGCCGAACACATTATAGTTTAGCCGTTCTCCGCGGATAATTCTTAAGTATGTATTACGTACATACTGGCTCAGAATATCCAGACTTTCTCCACTTAATGTATAGGGTGTACCAACTAAATAATAAGATTGACGTGTAACTAACTGGATGAATTCAAGTCCATATCCGGCAAGATATAATTGTGCTCCGTGTTGACGGTAAGACCAATCGACCTGTATACCTTCACCTGTAGTAAACGAGATAGGGATATGTACTTGCTCTACTGCGAAGTCCATATCTTCAATATTTCTGGTAAGGCAACTTCGATATATCCAGTGCATTGCTATATCACATTTATTGGCACCGGCAGTTCTCGGATCTACAGGTGTATCCGGTCTTCCCAGTGTTGACCGCCATTTACTGGTCAGATTTTTGAATACAGGCTCTTCTACGATCTTTTTCTTTCCCGGATAAAGAGCTATAAGTGCCAGTCCCAAATCTCTTGGATGCGCAATCCAGTTATAAAACCAGTTAAGTGTATTGTTTGGCCATTTCTCATCCCAGTATTCATAACCTTTAAGTATGGAATTATATAAGGATTCATCTTCAAAATATTTATTATCAGCTTCCGTGTATGCCAATCCCATATCTGTTAATCGAGCTAAGTGTTTTAATGATTCCCAGTTTGAACGGCTTTGTGCATCATAATCGATATCACTGAAAGAGCCATTTGCATTCTGTAGTGGAAGATAAGCATCTACATTGTTTTCTAAAGTTTCTTTACTTCTTGATAATCTGTCGGCACGGATTTTACTTATAACAGATTCTGCTATAGCCAGGTCTAACAATTCCGGTTGGGGTATTATTTCATCCGGATCAGATGATAATATTGTTGAGGTATGAAGTCTGTATTAATGGTGTTCTCTTTTGAATAAAAAGTAGCATCTCCTTTTTGGCTGGCTACATCACCATCTATGGCTATAGTTAATATTCGGTCTTTTCCTATTTCTGTTTTTACGGCTTCTGTTAATCTTATTTGTATATTCTCATCCGGAGTTGAAATACTGGGTACCTGTATTATTTCATATCCTAAAGATGGTTTATTATTAAAAGTGATCTCACTTTCTTTCCATGAGTCATCATTTACATAGTAGATAACCCATTTTACACTTGAGATGCCTGTGTTAGCTCCTCTTAAGTAAAGGGATATTCTTGCTTTACCTATTTGCTCTGCTGTGACATTATCCGGAATAACAAATTTCAAATAGGTGAGTCTTCTGGTACTTGCGCTGGCATCGTTTTTAACAATAAGTCTTTCATCTGCGCCAAAATTAATATTGGCGGAGTTCCCACCTTGTACAAAGGCATCTTCCGAAACGTTAATTACGGCAACGTCTCCATCTGCAGCTTTTACAGTTCCTGCCGTTAATAGACCGACTATTACAAAAAGAGTAGGAAAAAGGTTTTTTTCATGTTATTAAAAAATTAAGGGGTTAGACCTGAATACACTGTTTTATGTTTTATTACAAAATAGTTGGCAGGCAAAGGTTTCTTTAGTAATAAAAAGATTGTAACAAAGATAAATTTTCATAGAAATATCTTATTGTTGTATTCAACAGCAGTTTTGCTCTTTTTGCTTTTTATAATAGTAGAATGTTTTTGTAGAAAATTTACTGAATATCTTTTTTCCCTTTATTGATCAATTTTTTACTTGATTGAGATGATCAAATATGCTGGTGCATATATATAAAGTAAGAGCAGGAATAAGGTAAACTTTATTCCTGCTCTTACTTTTATTATATAGATATGTACTATTTCTTTTTATCCGGTTTGTTTCCTTGATGCTGATGATTTGCTCCTTTCAACAGCTCCCGGTGGAAACGCATTTCTGCATATTGTACTTTATATAATTTCTTAGCAGAAAGGACTTTCCTGAAACGTTTATAATACTCTTTCTCGAGCTTGTCGGATTCAATTCTTAAATCCAATACTTGCTCTATAATTTTATCATATTCGTCTTCTGTGGTTTTATCGTCTTTTCCTTTTTTTATTAAACTCAGAGCTTTATCATTCAATTCTTTTTTCTTATTTTGCAATTCGAAAAATGCAGGAAAGAATTTTGCTGCTTCATCTTTAGTCAAGTCTGCCTTTTGAGTAATAAAGGCCTCTTGCTTAGCCCGAAATTCTTCCGGCTTAAGACGGGTTCTTTCTTTCTGTGCCCATACGGTAATTCCAAAACATGAAATGAATAGTATAAGAACTAATTTCTTCATAAATCCTTTTAATAATTAGTTGTAAATATTATCTGCATCAGCATTTGTAAGATACAGGTAAAGAGAATAATCATCCATCATAGATTGATTTACAATTACATCAATATAATCATCCTCATATACCTCATTCTCAATGCCGGTAGCAGTAATTACGTCTTCGTCCGGGTTTGTAGTCTGGTTAATCATAAAACGTATCGGCAGCAATATCGCAATAAACATAGCTGCCATATACAACCACGGACGAACCCTTTGCCACATTGAAATTTCTTTTTCCTCTGTGAAGATCGTTTCCTTTTCGGGAAGTTTACTCATAATTTCATGAGTAAGGTTATCAAAATAACCTTCCGGCACGGTAAAAGGATTTTCCTTACCATACTTTTTATTTAATTTATCTTCCTCTTTCATAACGGTTCTCCTTTCATACTTTAGACAAGAATGAGATATAAAGGTTTAAATGGAATCTTTTAAAAAGTTTTCAATCTTTTTTATTGCATGGTGGTAGGATGCTTTCAAGGCTCCTACAGAAGTTCCGAATATCTCGGACATCTCTTCATATTTCATTTCCTGGTAATATTTGAGGTTAAATACCATTCTTTGTTTTTCAGGTAATGTAAGGATTGCCTTTTGCAGCAGCTTTTGTGCATCATCTCCTGAAAAGTAAGTATCGCCTTCAAGCTTTTCAACCATATCGGCTTCCGGCGTATCAATAGGAACAGAGTTGACTGCTCTTTGTTTACTTAAAAATGTCAAACATTCATTCATGGCTATACGGTACAGCCATGTGGATAGTTTAGCTTCTGCACGGAAATATTCTATATTGGTCCAGGCTTTTAAAAATGTATTTTGCAATAGATCGTTAGCATCGTCATGCGAAAGTACCATTCGTCTGATTTGCCAGTAAAGTTGTTCACTGTATTCTTGTACAATACGCGAGAACGCTTCTTTTAGTGTGGCTTTATCCTGGAGTAAAACGATTATTTCTCTCTCATTATAATGATTCATCTCTTTCTTAATTCTTTGGTTCCATACAAGACATTATTCATTTCTTGTAATAGTGGCTCATCATATTTGTATATATCTTCGCAATAAATTAATTCACCGTTTTTATTCAGGTACATAGTATAATAATCCAAAAACACCGGTACCGATTCTTTAAAGCGATGTTGTTTCATCTCTTTATAATCTGTTTTCAAGGCGTATTTCTTTCCTTCCTCAGTAACCGGATTAAGATCGATGGCCAATCGGATACGATCCATCAGCAATTCATCTTTTTCCTTTAGCAAAAAGAAAGAAAAATCAAGTGGTTTTTCTATTCTGACACATCCATGGCTCACTGCCCGGTTGTCTTTCATAAAAGCCCAACGCGAAGGGGTATCATGCAGGTAAACAGCATGTGTATTAGGAAAACGAAATATTAGTCTGCCTAAAGAATTCCCTTGTTTATTATCTTGTTTTACGTCAAAAGGTACATTACCACTATACTTAGACCAGTTTATATCGTGAGGGTTTAATTGATTTCCTCTAGTATCATATACTTTCATACGATTCCTGGTGAAATAAGTTGTATCACGTTTATAAGCCGGGATTATTTCTTTCCTGATAATTGATTTAGGTACATTCCAGTAAGGATTAAGATCCATGTATGAAATAGCACTGGATAGGATAGGGGTTTTGTTTTTTACCGTACCGCAGCATATCCTCATTTCCAATACGGAATCTGATGTCTGATCAATAGCCTGAAGCATATAGGCCGGAATATTTGCCATGACATATTTATGACCTTTATTGCGTTGAGGTTTCCAACGCAGGCGCTCCATATTTAATTTGATACAGTTTTTGTAATAACGCGCAGGCCGGTTCAACAAGCGGATACTATAATCACCAATGGATGCATTTCTGGATATTCCATTTTTTATTCTGAATGCATTCATGGCATCCAGCAATTGCGAAGTAATTTCTGTACTGTCGGCGGGTAGATAAGCTTCTGATAAATACCTTGATGATATTAATCTTCTTGCCAAGGTAGGAGTTATTTTATGTTTATCGCCTTCTTTCAATAAAATATTCTTTCCTAATTCCGGTATTTTGGGGATATTATCGGCAACCGGCGAGGAATCAACCTTCAAATATTCTTCTTGTAAACGCAAATAGAAAGGATCTTTCGGTTGAATAGAATCAAGAAAGGAATTTAATCCTTCGTATACGGAAGCCATTGCCTGGGTAATGAACTCTCCGTTAAACCGCTTTAAAGGAATATCATAAAATATTTTCTTTTTATTTGTTCCGTCAGGCAGTTTGGGTATCCGTCCGCCTACTTTTTCCTCGTCCTCGAGATTATTTAATATCTTATGGGGATCAATACAACCAAAATTGATCATACACACATAGTTTAAATACGTTTTAGTAAGGTTATATTCAATATCTGCCAGTAGATGATTGATCGTTTCATTCTCTTTGAAATCTAATCCCTTTAATCTAACCAGATTACTATCTATCTTACTAACCGGAAATAAAGCCGGATCAATCGCATGCTCATGGACCTTTCTAATATAATATAAAAGTGTATCGATATGACTGTGTTCGTCTTTAATCCATAGAAAAGGATCGTTCTCATTGTTATAGTAAGAAAATAATAATGAGTTTTTTATTAGAAGTGAATATCCACTGGAATCATTATCAGAAATAATGATATGGCGTATTCTGGATCTATCTATCCGATATTCTTCTTTAACCAGTTTTTGTATGGAGTCTAAGGTGGGCAATTCGGTGATAACCGTTTCTTTTTTTAATCCGCAGGAATAAAAAAAGAAAACAATTAACATAAATAGCAGATATTGTCTTAACATGCTTTTTATCAGTGAGTTTTAGTGTTTACCGGTTCCACAAATATAACAGGTTTTACAGACTTAATCGGGGGTGGAAAATATTAAGTTAATAAGCAGATAAAAAATGAGTAGAATTTTAGGAAAAACATCTTTTTTCACTCTTGCTTAATCGCGATTTTACGTGCAATCTCCCCAATCTTCAGGATATAGCATCCTTTCGGAACTTCAAGGTTTACTGTTTTATCATTTGAATCTATTTTGACTGAAGTTATTTTTACTCCTAATATATCGTAAATTTCTAAGGAAGAATTCTTAGGTGCATTTTGTATGCGTACTGTATTATCATTAGCATTAAAAGATAGTTCCAGAGATGGAGGATCCATGGATTTGTGTTTCTTTTCTTCTTGGGCAAAACTATTTTGAGTAAAGAAAAGAAGTAATAAGAAAAACAATAATAGTACAGTTCTTTTCATCTAAAGCTTCTTTACTTTATATACAAATATACTACATTCCTGTTTATCAAACAAATAAAAGACTCTCAAAGTTATGTTTACACGCTTATGCAGAGATTCTCAGTGGCCAAGGTGCAATTGGGGAAAACTTCTGCTGCTTCATTTAGTAAAATAGATTCATCTTCATAACGGGCAGAGAAATGCCCTATTAAAAGTTTTTTAGCTTCTGCTTTCTGTGCTATTTCGGCAGCTTGCCGGGCAGTAGAATGAAAAGTTTCTTTTGCCCTTGCCATTTCATGTTGCGAAAAGGTTGCTTCATGAAATAATAGGTCTACTCCGTGTATTTGTTCTATAATCTTTTCGTTATAAGCAGTGTCTGAACAGTAAGCATATTTACGTGGTGCTCTGGAAGGCTTAGTTAATTTCGTGTTGGGAACAATTTCCCCATCGGGAGTTATGTAATCGACCCCGTTTTTTATTTTGTTCATTTCATACACAGGAACTTTATAATAATCTACCATTTCCCTGATAATATGATTGGGTAAAGGTTTTTCAGAAAACAAAAAGCCGCAACATGGTATTCTGTGCTTTAAGGGTATAGAATGTACGGTCATAGATCTGTCTTCGTAAATTAGCTGTGCTTTGTCCGGGTCAATAGAGTGAAAGATAACTTTATAAGGAATGTATTTGCAAAAATAATCCAATTGAGGTCCAAGTATCTTCTCCATATCTTCGTGTGCATGGATATGAAGATCTGCTGTCCGGGACAACATGCCAAAAGTAGATATAAGTCCCGGCAGTCCGAAACAATGATCCCCATGTAAATGTGAAATAAATATATGATTAAGTCTGGTGAATTTAAGATGCGATTTTCGTAACTGTATCTGGGCACCTTCCCCGCAATCTATCATGTATAGTTTCTCGCGGATATTTACTACTTGCGATGTAGGAAAATGCCGGATAGTTGGCAATGCCGAACCACAACCGAGAATGTTGACCTCAAATTTTTCCATGATTAATATTTATCATGCAAATATAGATATATAAAGTGTCTTTTTATATTAATAAAGGGAAAACATCTACATTTGTTAACAAAAATAAAAAGGCCGACAGTTATGCCGGCCCTTCTTATGATTGGTTTAAGTAATCTTACTTATTAGCTTCCATTTGTTCTTTCAGCGCTGCTAATGCATCGATATCACCTAATGTAGTTGAAGCTGTTTGGTTATTAATACCTGGAGCGTCTTCTTTCTTAGTTGTTTTCTTAGCTGCAGATGCTGCTTTCTTTTCTGCTTTTTCTTCAGCTTTAGCTGCATCTTCGAAAATACGGCTGTGAGAAAGAATGATTCTCTTAGCGTCTTTATTGAACTCGATTACTTTGAAAGAAAGTTTTTCGTCCAATTGAGCTTGTGAGCCATCTTCTTTTACCAAATGTTTTGGAGTAGCAAATCCTTCAACACCGTAAGGAAGAGCAACTACAGCACCTTTATCAAGCATTTCGATGATTGTTCCTTCGTGTACTGAACCTACAGTAAATACTGTTTCGAATACATCCCATGGATTTTCTTCCAATTGTTTGTGTCCAAGGCTCAAACGACGGTTTTCTTTGTCGATTTCCAACACTTGTACTTCGATGTCAGAACCGATAGAAGTGAATTCTGATGGATGTTTCACTTTCTTAGTCCATGAAAGGTCAGAGATGTGGATCAATCCGTCAACACCTTCTTCGATTTCTACAAATACGCCGAAGTTAGTGAAGTTACGTACTTTTGCTGTATGTTTAGAACCGATAGGATATTTTTCGTCGATAGTTTCCCATGGATCTTGTTTCAGCTGTTTGATACCAAGTGACATCTTACGTTCTTCACGATCAAGAGTCAGGATTACAGCTTCTACTTCGTCTCCAACTTTCATGAAATCTTGTGCAGAACGCAAGTGTTGTGACCAAGACATTTCCGAAACGTGGATAAGACCTTCTACCCCTGGAGCTATTTCGATAAATGCACCATAGTCAGCCATAACAACTACTTTACCTTTTACAGTATCACCAACTTTAAGTTCTGCATCAAGTGCATCCCATGGGTGAGGAGTAAGTTGTTTCAGCCCAAGAGCGATACGTTTCTTTTCATCATCGAAATCAAGGATAACTACATTCAGTTTTTGATCCAGTTCAACAACCTCTTTCGGATCGCTTACGCGGCCCCAAGAAAGGTCAGTGATATGGATTAAACCGTCTACGCCACCGAGGTCGATGAATACACCGTATGAAGTGATATTTTTAACAGTTCCTTCCAGAACTTGTCCTTTTTCAAGTTTACCGATGATTTCTTTTTTCTGCTGTTCAAGTTCAGCTTCGATAAGAGCTTTGTGAGAAACAACAACGTTTTTGAATTCTTGGTTGATCTTAACAACTTTGAATTCCATTGTTTTTCCTACAAATACATCATAGTCGCGTATGGGTTTCACGTCGATTTGAGAACCTGGCAAGAATGCTTCGATACCAAATACGTCTACAATCATACCGCCTTTTGTACGGCATTTAATGAAACCTTTAATAATTTCTTCGTTTTCAAGAGCTGCATTAACACGATCCCAAGAGCGTGAAGCGCGAGCTTTTTTGTGTGAGAGGATTAATTGTCCTTTTTTGTCTTCCTGATTTTCGATGTATACTTCTACAGTATCACCAACTTTAAGTTCAGGGTTGTAGCGGAATTCGTTCAAAGGAATAATACCGTCTGATTTGTAACCGATATTAACAACGACTTCGCGTTTGTTCATAGAGATAACGGTTCCGTCAACTACCTCACGGTCGTTAACTTTGTTCAGCGTACTGTCATAAGCTTTTTCAAGTTCGTCGTGACTTGTTTCTGTTGTGGTTTCGCCTTTTTCATACGCATCCCAGTCAAAATCTTGAACTGGAGCAATGTTTTTTAAATTTTCCATTAAGTGATTAAATTGTTAATAAATACGTTTAATAAAGTTAGACATTATATTGATAATGTAATTCGGGCGCAAAGATACAATTATTTTTTGAAATAATTAATATCCTTACGCCCTTTTTTATAGTGATAGTATGCAGAAAATCAAAATATTAATCTTCCAGATAGTAGTCTATGGTTGTGACAATTCTCACGTTTTTAATATAGGGTGTATTGGCATCTCTGTCATTAATGCTGAACTGTCCCTGATAGGCCCTTTTTATCTTACCAAGTTTACTTTCTGAGTCTTTTGCAAATTTTTCGGCAGCAGTGCGTGCGTTCTTAGTTGCCTCTTCTATCATTTGCGGTTTTATTTTATTCAGATCGGTAAAATCATATTGAATGCTGTAACGATAATCTCCACCGGTCACTGCAATGCCTTGTTTCAGCAACTCGCTCTGCTCACTTATAATTTTACGAACCTTTTCTACCTGATTGGAAGTTACGGTAATGACTGAAGTTACGTTATAACGATAGTTTGAAGGAGTGCTATTGTATCTTTCAGCTTTCATATCAATGATTTCTGGGGCATTGATTGAGATTTCCTGATCAGTAATACCGTTATTTTTTAAGAAGTTTATAATAGCCTCATTTGTTTTTTGAATATTGGCATATAAGGCGGGAAGATCATTTCCTAAGTCTTTGTACATCAGTGGCCAGGTAACCTTATTAGCCGGAACCTCCATCTCAGCCAGTCCTTTTACGTTTACTACACGGTCTCTGCTTGTAAAACTGGTGATGCCGTTTTTTATAAAAATACCCAGAAGAATTAATCCTACTGCAATTATTGCTGCCTCGGTAATCCAATTTTTCATATAATAAAAACCTTTTTAAAGAATAATTTTTTTCGTAAAGATATAATTATTTTTGAATAAATAATGTCTTATACTGACATTAAATTAAAATTGGAAAGTGAATGATTAAAAATGTTTATGGAGATTGTTAGCTACAATTCCTTTATTTTGCATGTCGCTATTTTTGACTATTCGGCTAATTAGATACTCTTTCATAGATCAGAACTTATATCCGATGCAAATTGAAGAACATAAGTTTCTTTGTCTTGTATCTTTTTTAATTTTGAGAAAACCAAACATGAAATCCATACCTAATAACATACGATTAATTCCGAGATTGAATGAACAGCCTAATCCGGTATCAAAACGTTTTAGTTTCTGTGCATCAAAGCTATTTCTATATGTTATTTGTTTTGTTGTATAATCTTTCTTTTCTACTTTGCCTCCTATACCATAAGCGATGTACGGACCTGCCGAAAAAGTAATAGTTGTAATATCAGTAAACTCCATTTTCAAGGCAGCCATGATTGGAAGCTCTAAGTATGTCTGTCTTGTCATGTAGGCTGCTTCTTTATCCTCTGTACATGCTCCTTTAGCACTAAGATATAAAGATGTTTGCAATGCCCACATTTCATCAAAAGAATATTGTATACCTCCTCCGATTTTGTATCCCGGTATTATTTTTGTGCTCTCATCATTACTGTATTTACTAAGATTTAAACCGGCTCTGCCACTTATCTCAATTTGTGCATAGGAAGTAATTGAATATATTAGTAGTGATATCAAGATCAGACTTTTCTTCATAGAATAAAATAAATCAAAGCGTATAGTTAATATGTATGCAAAGATATATTTATTTTCCGGGTAATGATTGAGAGTTTATTTGAATTTCCGCAAGTTATCATAAAATAATTTTAAAAGTTTTGATGATATTATATTAAACGTATCAGTTTACTTTATATTTTATACCGGAGATATTCAAAAAAATATTTGTGGAGTTAGAAACGAGCGTAAGTGTAAAATGGCTGATTAAGCAATTTAAGAAAACCACATCGATTTTTCAAAATACTTCTAATTAGCTGTGAAATAAAAAAATGTTACTTATGATAGTATAGTCTAAAGCTCTAAAAAGAGTTAATATTACATTCTTTTTTTGTAACTAAAATCAATTAATGCTATCTTTATTTTTGAGTTGTTACAGTTATATGATCAAACAACAGGGATGATATACTATTTATCGCGGAATAAATTTAGCTTAGCGTACAATAAGTTTCTTATAAACCGGAAACCTGTGCTAAAATGTTTGATACTATTCTACTGGTAAGTTAAAAATATGTATTTATAAATTTTCATAATTAATAACTATTAATCAAATGCCTTATTTATGGAAAGAGAATAATTGTCAAATTATTTTCTTGTGTTGATTATGTTTTTCAGGGATGAAAAACATATATATACTTTCTGTAATTATTTTACCTCTCACATATTAGTTATATTTTAAATTATTAGCAAGAAAAAATGTGCTGATAAAAGATTCAAGAATTAAAAGCCTGTTTAAATTTTCATGTGGAAAATTTATTATAAAATGCTTCCCTTCTTTATTAAATATTCTTTTTGTCTGTTTTTGTCTCTTTTTGCAGCTTGGGATAGCTCGCTATTATCGCTTTAAAAAGAAAAAACAATTTGAAAACAGCACTAACTAAAGAAACGAACAAAATTTAAACATGCTTTAATTTTAAAATTATTTCCGGGTTTATTTTATTAACTAAATAGAACTAAAATGAAAAAGTTATTACTACTGATATTCATTATGTTAGGAGTTTTTCGATTAAACTCTCAAAACATAGAAATTAACCTGAACGAAAATAACATTAATTTGACAGAGTTAGCAACGCGTGATTTACCCTTTACGGATCTAAAGGATGGCATAAAAAGGGCAAGGATGTTTACTATAAACCAAGTTTTACAAAATAATAAAAATATTGCAGTGCAAAGCTTAATTAAACTTGAACTTTTTTCTGACAAAAAGTATGAGGCAAAAATAGATAGAATTACCACTGATATTAATGGAACTCTTTCAATCAGAGGTCGGATTATCGGTTATCCGATGGGATATTGTATTATAACCACCTCGTCCGATAATAGTAGCCTATTGTTCGTGGATATTCCTGAACTGGATGAGTGTTACATTACGCACTCAAATTTATTTGCAAAATCTGTCTACCTTCTGGATATTGATAAATCCAAAGCCGCTTTACTGGAAGGGGATGAACCATTAACTCCTCCTGACGAATTAGTATTTACTCAAGACTTTAGACCAAGGCAAAATTTTTTAGAATTGGGTATAAATGATCCGGCTATTATAGATGTTATGGTTTTATACACTCCTGCAGCAAAGCAATGGAGTGCAAACAATGATGGTGGAATAAATAACACTATAACTAAAATAATAACTCAATCAAATCTGTTGTCGGATAATAGTAACATACAAGTATCTTTTAATCTTGTTCATTCTGTAGAAGTTGATTATGTTGAATCCGGTAGCTTTAGTACCGATCTTAACCGACTTACATATAGCGATGATGGATATATGGATGAAATACACGAAGTGAGAGATCAATATGGGGCCGACTTGGTAGCTCTCCTTGAAGCAAATGGGGATGCTGGGGGATTGGCATGGCGTCTGAATTCAACTTCGGGCAGGTCAGAGTATGCTTTTTCTATTACATTGATCCGGCAATCAGTTACATCTTACTCTGCTATTCACGAAATGGGGCATAATATGGGTCTTGGACATCATAAACAGCAAAGTGTGAGTCCTGGTCCCGGACTTTTTCCATATTCAGCCGGATGGAGATGGAAAGGTACAAATGAAAGAATGTATTGTTCTGTTATGACTTATAATAGTGGTTCTTATTTTCCCGATGGTATTTCTGCTACTAGAACTCCTTATTTTTCCAATCCAAATATTAACTATATGGGGTATCCTACAGGACATCCTACAGAAGGAGATGCAGCGCGTAGTATAAGAGAGATGAAACATATCATTGCTGCTTATAGAGGGCCGGAAGTATGCCTTATTCCTACAGGACTTTCCACTTCTGATATCACTTATAATAGTGCAAAATTAAGCTGGAACCCTGTATATGGTGCGCAAAGTTATACAATCCGGTATAAAGGTTGGAATTACATTGATTGGTTCGAAAGGACTGTAGTAGGAAACAGTTATGACGTAACTGATCTATGGCATGCTAACGAAGAATACTATTGGAAAATAAGGTCAAATTGTTCGGCAACCAGTAGCTCTGATTTTTCTCCAAATGTAACTTTTTATACACAGCCGTTAGGTAGATCCGTCTTAAATACTGGAATTGATAATATAAATTCGGAAACGGAACAACTATATCCCAATCCTGTAACAGATATGTTATATATTAATAACCCAATTGGTGAGGGAGAAGTACAATTTATAATAACTGATAGTACTGGAAGAATTGTTAAAAAGAATAATACGAAAAGTGGGAATATTACCACTATAGATGTATCTGATCTTCCACCGAGTGTATATTTTCTCAGTATTTTTGATAAGACTTACCAGTTTATTAAAAAATAGGCTGAGGATATATAAGCGTTAACAACTCAAATAAGGCTATCACCAGCGGTAGCCTTATTATTTGCCTATTGTTAACTTTATTTGTCTTTATAAGAATCTCCTTATGGTATATAAAAAGGAGAATATCTGTTTCTTTCCTTTTTTAACTTTCTTTTATCTATTAATTTTCTTAATATATTTCCTGCTATAGATTCAGTATACAATCCCAATCTTTGAAAGTCTGAACGAGTGTCATAAGTATTGTCTTTAAATATCCCGTTAACGATATATCTATTCCTTTTTGCGTATGTTTGAGTAGGTGCATAATATTTCTTTCCGCTCGTAAGAAACATATTTTTTAAGTCATCTGGAAGTATCCGAGTCCATCGATATGTATCTGTTTTCCTTTGCTTAGCATTTACGTAACATAATGACTTAGTACAGATAATACAGTTTAGACATCTCCTGTTGTCATGGAGCTGCTGAACTCGATATGTTTTGCGATATCCTCTGTGGTTATTGTTCTATCTGTAACCAGTCGTGTATGAATATTTCTTTTTTCTTCGTCCCCCCATCAATAGAAGGTGTTTCATATAAGCCGTATCTTGCAGTCATAAGTGTTTTTTGTTTATTTGTCCTTCTTATACTCATGTATAATTATATTCCTAATGGGCGAAAGGTTATAGTTCTATGGATATAACTTTATCCCGGTGGAAACGTAACTGCTGGTACGAAAGAAGATGACTTTTAAAATTTCTAACAATAACCATTAATCTATCTTGCTGAAAGTGAGACAAAAGCGAGAAAGACTATTTACTTATTTTATTTTAATTAAAAATAAGCATGAATGGAAGATAAATGCCTCTAAATACACCTAAAAGATATTTTTTGTTTTTTTATGCTTTCACTCTCCAAACTTTCCTTAGCACTTACTTAATTCCATTATAAATTTCATTTATATCGTCATAAAAATAATCGATTTAATAAATTTTGTATACTTTTTATCATTCCGTAAGTTTGCCTATAATTTGACCAAAAAACCGAACCTTACTATATTGACTAACAATTTTATTCACAAAATTTAAATCAAACGCAAAATGAAAAAGAAATGGATTTGTACCGTATGTGGTTATGTGCATGAAGGCGATGAAGCCCCCGAAATTTGTCCACAATGTAAACAACCTAAAGATAAGTTTAAAGAACTTGTTGATACAGAAGGTGCTTTGCAATTCGTTGATGAGCACGTGCTTGGCGTTGCTAAAGGTGTAGATCCTGAAATTTGGGAAGGCCTGCAAGCTCACTTCATGGGTGAATGTACAGAAGTTGGTATGTATTTGGCTATGAGCCGTCAGGCTGATCGCGAAGGATACCCTGAAGTAGCCGAAGCATTCAAGCGTTATGCTTGGGAAGAAGCAGAACACGCTGCAAAATTTGCAGAATTGATCGGCGAAATGGTATGGGATACCAAAACTAATTTGAAAAAGCGTATGGAAGCTGAAGCAGGTGCATGCGATGATAAGAAACGTATTGCAACTTTAGCTAAACAACAAAATCTGGATGCAATTCATGATACCGTACACGAAATGTGTAAAGACGAAGCACGTCACGGAAAAGGATTTGAAGGATTATATAATCGTTATTTCAAGTAAATTAAGATTTCCTTTATACGTAAAAATAAAGAGGTTTATCTCCCGGGAGGAAGGTGGCCTCTTACTTTTTTATATATACATACTCTAAAGAAAACCTTACGTTATAAACTCTTTTTTAATAATTTCTTTCATATATTTACTTTAGAAAAAGAAAGTAATATATTGGGATATATTCCGTGAAGCATTATCTTTGCTGCCTGCATTTTATTTAATATCTTAACTATCATGGATCACAAAACATATTTATACATATATCTGTATAATGTATATGGTATGTTATTCATTTTATAAGAGGATATTAGAAATGCTCCTTTAATAACGATAAGTTGTTTTATTAATAAATTAACCTTATGAAAAAGTTCTACTTAGCTTTCACTTTTGTTTTATTATCACATGTTTTGTTTGCTCAGAATAGTTTTGAGGTCATTTCTCCGAGTGGCACATTAATGGGTATGTCTAGAGATGGAAAGAATATTACCTTTTACGAAGGTCCTGTTTCTTTCCTATGGCAACAAGGAAATACAGATCCTATAGTTATTACACCGCAAATAGAGACTAGGGCAAGAGCTGTTTCAAATAATGGTGTAATTGCAGGCGAGTTTGCTGATGAAAATTATATGGTTATGACGTTTGAAGAAGAGGGAGATTCAGTGCCTCTTCCGACAGCAGGATTGTTGCAAGGTGACGGATGGGTCAATTTGGGTCTTAATCCAAATATTCCGGTATATAATCTGGAATCCGCTAATATTGCAGAAGCAATATCAAGTAATGGGACTATTATCGGAGGAGCTTACCGGCATGATGATAATAAGACTCTAATACCGGCGATATGGAGAAATAGAGTGTTAGAACAATTTGAAGTGGAGGAAAAAGGACAGGGAGGAAGGATAATGAGCATTAACGAAGATGCGTCAGTTGCCTGTGGATGGATTGCTCCCGAAGATGAATGGAAACCTGCAGTTTGGTTAGATGGTAAGCTTAAAAATATAGTTTACACAAATGGTATGTCGTTGCCGGGAGAAGCAAGTTCTGTTAGTTCCAATGGCAAATATGTAGCTTTACAGATAAATAATTATGCTGCATTATATAATACACAAGAAGATAAGCTGACAATTATAGGACGCCATGATGGTTATTGGATAGGCAAAGCTTCCGGAGTTTCTGATAATGGTATTGTAGTAGGATATAGCCAGCTTATGGGTATGCAGCGTCGTCCCTTTATTTACACAGATCGTCTGGGATTCATGGATTTGGCTGCTTATGCCGTTAAAGCAAATATTGCTGTGCCGGATATAGATCTGGGTGCAGCTATACATATATCTTCTGATGGTTCCCGAATTGCAGGTTTTGGATATGCCGGTATTTGGGCTATGAATATAGAAGGGCATTTTACAGGTTTTAATAGACCTCGAAATTTGAAAGTAGAAGCATCGGAAACTGTTATTGGGGATGTTATTATTTCGTGGGATGCACCTGAAAGTGATCCTGATAATGTGTTGATCGGCTATAATGTTTATCGTAATGGAGAGCTTGTTAATACGGAACCTATAAATGAAACCAGTTTCAATGATAAAGAAGTATGGCCGGCAAAACATACATATAAGATCACTTCTGTTTGGGAAGCAGGAGAGTCTAATCCAACCCTAAATGCAGAGGTTACTGTCAGCAAATTGGAATCGTTTCCTTTCACTGAAACTTTTGATTATTTCTACTCATTTGAAGAGGAAGGATGGATAGCTGATAACCTTGATTTATGGTATGTAGATGATGCATCTGGTCTGCCGGCTCCGGCTGCTCAGTTTAATACTCCGTTGGGAACAACTTATTCCCAGGCACTTGCTTCTCCTTATATTGATGCGAGGGAAGTATCAAAGCTCTATCTTTCTTACAACATAGCCAGTGGTGCACCTCGAAAGTTTGATAATCATAAGCTTACATCGCAAATATACGATGGGCAAACCTGGATAACACTTAAAGAATATGTTTTGGATCAATTTACTTCTTTCAAATACGAAGAGTTTGATATTTCATCAAATGTTGCCGGTAAGATAACGCGTATACGTTTTCTTGCAGAAGGTTGGGATGCAGAAGAATCTATGGCATGGGTGGTTGATAATATAAGAATATTTGGAGAAGAAGATAGAATTGAAATTACCGCTCCTTTAGCTTTGAATGCAAATCGCATTATAGATCAGAATATTGTTTATATTTCCTGGCTTGACCCGAATGGAGTTGGTTCTCTTGGATATATCGAAAGTTTGGATTCAGAAACTAGTTTAGGAGATTCAGGAACACCTTTTATGGTAGTGAATAAATTTATGCCGGAAGATATCAAAGGATTTGATAAATGTTTACTTACTTCAATAAAAGCATTTTTTAATACCGATGCCTACAATTTTGAACCGGGGGACTTTGAAAAACTTCCCCAATATAAAATTGTAATATATCAGGATGATAAAAGAGTGTATGAGCAGGCTGTAGAAGAACCTCAATATTTCCTTTGGAATGAAATTCCTCTGAGAACGCCTTATATAATTGATGCAACTAAATCGTTGTGTTATGGCTTGGAAGTAACAGAATATGATTCTAGAGATATACCGGTAGCATTGACTATAGATAAAGCCATCGATGGCCGGTCAAATTTGTTTTCTAACGATGGAGGCCAAATCTGGGTACCTATCTCCACTTTAAGTGAAGAAACAAGATTCCATAATAGTCTTGCTTTAATAGCTGTTATCGTGGAATCACAAACAGCATTGCCTAAAGAAAGAATCTCAGAATACAGATTATATCGCGGAAATGAATATTGGCCGGTTGCGCGTGATAAGAACTATTTTATAGACACTACTCCATTGCTGGATGAGACATGTTATAAGGTAATGGCTTATTATGATACGGATGAAAGTTCTGACTTTTCTAACGAAATTTGTGTAGAAGACATTACAGGAATCGAAAATGAGATAGCAGATGATGGATTAACAATCTATTATGATGCATCAGAGAAAACGATCAGCGTGAAAGGAGGAGAGTTTAAAAACCTGACGATCTATGACCTGAACGGAAGAAATATCATAGAGACATCGGAAAATGGAATAAATATAAAAGCTCTTCCTGCCGGTATCTATATATTAAAAGTGGATACGTTTAATGGAACAGTTACTAAAAAAATCGCTAAACCATAAATTAAACGATTTTTTTATAATAAAAAAGGAACTGTCTGTACATAATTTCAGACAGTTCCTTTTTTGTTGCTTTAAATGATTATTTATTGTTTACTTATACTTAATACTATACATTATGTTATAGATTTGGGTTTAAAAACCAAAAGTGTACCCTACACTATAAAAAAGCCGATTTCCATAGGGGGAATTATTATTTTGTACTACATCGTATTGAATCATAGCTGTTATGGGGCCCAAACGTACTCCTCCACCCACAAGACAAACAGGAATTAATTCATCATCTTTGACTTTATGGTGTGTTGTACGATTTTCAATTGTTCTCCACATACGGTTAATTTCAGGTTGTACCATTAGCACAATATACGGGATCGGATAAATCCTGCTATAAATATTCAATCCTAAATAATTATTTTTCTGTTTGTAGAAGTCATGGTCATATTTTTCACTATAATGAATGTATGAGATACCGGCACCTACATTTAAGAAGTTTGTGATATTATAACCGACTTGCGGAGAAATGTTTATTAATGTATAATCTCCGAATTGCAGTCCTAATCCACCTCCAAATGTCAGTTTGCTGCTATTGAACTGGGCATTTATTGCTGATGTAAGCCAGACAAGGGAAATAAATAGTAAAAGTATCTTTTTCATATTTTAATTAATAAGTTGATATTTAGAAAAGCCCGCTAAATATAAAAATAAATTTATAAAAAAGATACTTCTTTCTTAAATAAACATAGTTTTTTACTTGATCGGAATCACCATATTCCATGAATGAGTTGCATTTTCAAAACCGCCGGGGCCGTCCATTGTAGCAAAAAACAGATAAGAAGGTTTATCATTTTCAAATAGGATGAAAGGACGTTCCAATTGCCCCTGCATCTCCATCTTTCCATCTTCCCATTCTACTGTTTTTGAGTATGCTTTCGGATCTTTATCAATAGTCCAGTTAATACCGTCTTTTGAATGGGCCATTACACCTCCTCCTCTTTCCCCGCTAAACTTGGCAACATGATCTTTAAATATTATATGGTATCCTTCCTTATCTTTCCAAAGAAAAGGGTCTTCTGCTTCTCCCTGACCATCTACATGAAAAATAGGTTGTTCGTCGTTAATAACAGTGTAAGGACCTTCGATAGAAGGTGCATAGGCTATCCCCATAGCCATATCAGTATACTTATACCCATTATATTGTCTGCCTTTAAAAATCAACAAGACAGAGCCGTTTTCCTGAATTACAGGAGAAGGATTGGAAACAAGGAAACTATAAAATGTGTTTGGCTTTGTTGTTAAAATAGGTTCATTCTTCCGTTCCCACGGGCCATACGGATTATCGGATACAGCCAACCCTATCCTTTTATTAGCACGCCCCACAATGCACCATTTACTATCCAGAGTTAATTCTTTTTTTTCCGGTTCTTCAAATGGGTGAGTAGACCCCATATATATAAGGTAGTATTTATTTCCGTATTTCAATATTCGCGGATTGTGAGTCGATCTGCCATCCCAATATTCGGCTCCCCTTGCAGGTAGAGCTATATCACTAAATTTATAAGGCCCCTGAGCATTATCTGATATTGCATGTACGATTTCAGATGCCACCATCCAACCCGGATGGAAAGGTAGTGATTTAGGAAAACGCGATACGTACATATGAAACTTGCCATCGTCTCCTTTTATAACAGAACTGCCCCATACCCAGTAATCATCACATTCGAAAGCGGCTTTTCGTATAGCTTTGTCTAATCTACTAAATATTGGGTTCTCAGACTTTTGCTTTATTGTAATTAAATCGTTTACTTTTTGTGAAAAAGTACTTGTACTAACTACTAATAAAAGAAATATCTGTAAACAAAGTTTTTTCATGATTCCAACTATTTTTAATTTAGTAATACATACAAATAAAACTATATTATATAGAATATATG
>PPYE01293143.1_pt1 | contig 69049 bp, 59 predicted proteins | sample 1559881 | NCBI WGS metagenome assembly PPYE01 (sample SAMN08240022, study PRJNA423297) | Human gut metagenome, whole genome shotgun sequencing project. | reverse complement strand
ATATTATAGTATGCTTGTATATTTTGGCTAAAAGTTACTTCAATAGCATTTTTAGGAATATTCATGATAAATGTAGTAACAAATGAGCTGATAAATAAAGGAAAACAGGCCTTAACCAGCCTTACTATTTTTTCAGAATCAACTTTAACATCGATTACCGAAGTTTCCTTTATCATAGGATAATCAAAAACCCTTAACACGGTAAAGGAAACAACAATTGCTGCACACAGGCCAACAATAAGTTCTTTAGTAATCAGCAAACTTAATAAAAATGTAATACAATAACAAATATTTCTTATTGTATAAGACATTCCTGCCAAATATAACTTATCAATTTGCTGAAATCTCCCTGCAAATATATCTGCAAATACATCTCCCAAAATTAAAACGCAATATAAGGCCGCTACCAGAAGCTTATATCCATAATTGTTTAAACAAATGGAATATATAATTCCTCCTGCTAAAATTACTAGTGACAGAATAATTTTTAAATTTAGGTAGTCCGAAAAACGAAATTCTTCTCGGACATCTGAAACTTGAAATGATCTTGTTCCAAACCATCCGATAGTCAACATCAATTGTGCAATACTATAAGCAATAGCGAATATTCCCGCTTTATTTACGCCCAAAATCCTTGTCACAATTATCATTAACAACACACTTGTTGCTGAACTGCACAAATTTCCAAGAGTATACCACAAAGTATTTTCTTTTAACCCATATTCTTTTTTCAACAAATATTTATGATATATTTTCACTCTTTATCCTCTTTATCTAGCGGTTCAATCTAACGCATCAAATACATTTTTAACAACTGTGTTGTCAATGTATATCCAAATAACTTATAAACATTTCTCACCTGTTTGACAGACGGATCAAGATCATAATTTAACAAAAATGTCATATTTTTTAATTCTTTTATATATTTCCTGTTTTTTATCAATCGAGCCTGTCCCATTAAAACAGCGAAAGGATATGCAAGATATGAATAAAATAAACCAATAAATCTACTATTAGTTGATAATTCGTTTTGTCCAATATCTACATATTTAGTAATTATATCTTTTAAATCAGAAACTTCTTTTTCAGATACGCGTACATCTGTCTGTGCATTTCCTGTCCCCTTTCTGTAAACATAAAACACCTTTTCATACCAATCATAACTTTGAGCGCAGAGCAAAAGTTTTGCCGTCCACTCTGTATCCTCGTTACGTATTCCATTTTCAAAATATAATTGATTAGTAATTATCAAATCTCTACGAATTACTTTTGCCCAAACAGCTCTATACAATAATCCATTTTTTATAATTTCTTCCAGGGCATCCTCCCTATCTTTAAATGCGATTTTACTCCTATCGCACTTTCTTGAAGAACAAGTATATTCCTTTCTGTTTTCCCAGTATTCCATCGTGTTGAACATTAATACATCTGCCTTTGTTTCATTTAACTGTTGAACAATTTCTTCTAAGGCTCCAGGATTATTCCAAAAGTCATCGTTATCTACAAATGTCACATAGTCCCCTTCTGCCATTTGCAAACCCACATTTCTCGCTTCTGCAGTTCCACCATTCTTTTTGTGGACAACCTTAACACGTTCATCATTTGTTTGGTACATATCACATATTTCAGGAGATGTATCTTTTGATTCATCATCAACTAATATCAATTCTATATTTCTATGGGATTGTTCTAATATACTCTCAATGCACTCTGTCAAATATTTTTCCGAATTATAAACCGGAACAATAATACTTACTTTCACTGTTGCCTCCTATCTCTCTTGGTTATTCTACTTAGGGAATCCATACGCCATTTTCGTCTACATAGTAAGCCCCATCCTGAACCCACTCAGATACAGCCATTTGTCCATCTGATTTCAAAAAGTAATTACCAATCCAGGCATTAGAAACCATAGCGCCACTTCCATCCAGATAATACCAAGCTTGATCCAATTGAATCCAGCCAGTTACCATCCAGCCTGCATTATCAAAATAATACCTGTTTCCGGCAATTTCTTCCCAGTCAGAGGTTGTATAGCTTCCATCTGCATGACGATACCACCAACGATTCCCTGATAAAATCCACTCATCTCTTGCCGCATCCTGAATCCAAACACCTGATTCATCTACATAATAACCATCAATCCAGGTATCTGCTGCCATAGCGCCACTGGCCGTCAAATAATAGCATTTATCTCCTACCCACTGCCAGCCTGTTACCATCCAGCCTGCACTGTCAAAATAGTACCAGCTTCCATTAATCAATTCCCAACCGGAGGATGTATAGCTTCCATCGGCATGACGATACCACCACCGGTTCCCAGAGAGAATCCATTCACTTCTGGATGCATTTGGTTCCCAAACTCCAAACTCATTTACATAATAATTATCTATCCAAGTATCGGCTGCCATTGCGCAATTGCTGTAAAAGTAAAACCAGTTCCCCTTAATTTCTTTCCATCCAGTAGCCGCATCGCCATTATGATCCAGATAATACCAGTTATCTCCTTGATTTAACCAGTCATTTTTATAATACTCTGCTTCTGTAAGCCAATATCTCCACTTTCCTCCAACTTGTACCCAGCGGTTCTCTGCAGACAACACTCCTTTCTGATCAAAGCAATATACTTTACCATCAATTTCATGAGTTCCCTGATCAGTATAGGTACGTCCGTTTTCGTCGAAATAGTACCACTGTCCATCTATTTGATACCATTCTGGCTCCAACTTCTCATATTTCGTCCTGATACCTTTTTCAGAAAATGTCGACACCACTGCAGCCGAATCTGTTGCTGTAGCATATACATTTGTATTCGGAAGACAGTCCCTCTCCCTCGCAGTAAACCAACTCTCATACCCTGTAATCACTGCTGTCTTAGGATTTAAGGAAGTCAAGAAATAGGTGGTATTATTATAGTCCACCGAGTGATGTACCATTTTCATCAGATCAATGCTTATTGTTTTACCATTATTTTTCACTGATTCATCTATCAGTTCTTCTCGATCTCCGATTTCTTCTTCCGGAACAGCTCGAGTTTCTGGGAGATCCAATTCGATATCTGTTTTGCTTTCATATTCTGTATCAGCATATAATTCTTCAACTTGAACATCTATATCATCAGAAGGTTGCATCTCTTCATGTTCACTCAATTCCTCTATCAATTGATTTGCAATCTTTGCCGTATCTCCATCAAGAGGTTCCATATCCGATGTAAGTAATGCTACACGTTCATAAGCTGTAATCTTTGTTACGATACAATTATTATTTTCACTAGATACCGGGATGATATTTCCCGCCTCATCTCTGTCTCGCTCCAGATTCATTAGTTGTATGGACATATCTCCCAGAGAAAAGGACCTATATTGAGCATTTTCTTCTAAATCGAGATCCGTAATAACCTGTGTCCCATTTCTCTCTGCCGCCTCAATGATCTGATCGTAAACATACTGATTGTCCCACAATCTGGATTCCTCGGCATTCTCATTATAATAAGGATCTTCCGGATCAGTTCCATGCGCATCTGTCATATAGGAATCATCATACCGATTGATATACAGCCTATCTGTAGGGAACGTATCCAGAATCTCATCTCCAGATCCGATATGGTCGCTGTGAGAATGCGTAGCAATATAAAAATCCAGTTTCTCTACCCCCACACGCTTTAAGTAGTGGATCACCTGATGCTCATATCCAATCCCCCGGGTTACCCCATCCCGCAGGGGATATGTCTCTCCATCCGGATAATCCCAGTCCTCCCCAGAATCCACCATTCCAAAATGGCCGTTACTTTCCAGTAAGATAGCATCCGTTGTACTGTCAAGGGATATAAAGTGTATCTTTGTTTCCCCTGCAGCTTCTGCTTCGCTTCCGTGTACAATAACACACGCCGTCGCCGCAAGACACACTGCCAATATTTTTATTTTATTTATCTTCCCCAATTTCATGAACAACCTCTTCTCCTGATTCTTTCTTTTTCAAAACTTACTTTTAAATCATTCTTCCGTCAGTGGCAAATTCATACATGACTCCATCTATCTCATGGCTCCCGACAGCCATTTTCCCGTCTTCCAGAAGATAATACCAGGCATTTCCATACCACAGCCATCCGTGATACATAGCTCCGCTGCCGTCAAAATAATACCAGATATTTCCAAGCAATACCCATCCGGTATGCATAGCTCCGCTTCCATCCAGATAATACATGCTGCCGCCCACTTCTGTCAACCCGACAGCCATCTTTCCGTCGCTTTCCAGATAATACCAGGTATTCCCAAGCAGCAGCCAGCCGGTATGCATGGCTCCGCTTCCATTCAAGTAATACCAGGTTCCATCCACAAGCTGCCAGCCGGTCACCATCCAGCCTGATACATCAAAGTAATACCAGCTGCCTCCAATATACTCCCATCCCGAAGTTGTATAGCCGCCGTCCGAATGGCGGTACCACCATCTGCCGCCAGACAGGATCCAGCCGGGCTTAACCATGCCTTGCACCCAGACGCCGTTTTCATCCACATAGTAATCACCAATCCAAGTGTCTTTTGCCATGGCTCCGCTTCCGTCAAAATAGTAGCACTCGTTTCCGATCCATACCCAGCCGGTACGCATGGCGCCACTTCCGTCCAGATAATATCTGACGCCGCCGATCTCCTGCCACCCTGTCAGCATAGCTCCGCTTCCATCCATATAGTACCAGGTGTTTCCAATTAACTGCCAGCCCGTTGTCATAGCACCGCTGCTGTTCATATAATACCAAACACCGTCTTGCAATACCCAGCCAGTACACATCGCGCCGCTTCCATCCAGATAATACCAGCTACCGCCAATGTTCTGCCACCCTGTCAGCATGGCTCCGCTTCCATCCATATAGTACCAGGTGTTTCCAACCAACTGCCAGCCAGTCGTCATGGCTCCGCTTCCATTCATATAGTACCAGGTTCCACCGATCTGCCGCCAGCCTGTAGCCATATAGCCATTGGCATCAAACCAGTACCACACGCCTCCGATATTCTGCCACTCATTCGCCGGGTATCCGCCCGCGAACAGCTGATACCACCAGCCAATGCTGTCTTTTACCCACATACCGCCTGTCATCACATAACCTTCTTGAGGCTCTGTCCTTGGCGTAATGATTTTCGTATAATCTAGATATCCAAAATCAATATCTACATTTCCATTGATTCCTGCAACTCTTCCGGTACTACAGGATTGCCAGACATCTCTTGGAATATCTGAAGAATAGGTATTGCCCCATCTTGCCACCCACATCTCTACATCTGACAGTACGCTGACATCGATCATATTTCGGTACCAGTTTTCATTACAATACACCATCGGCGTATATCCCGCCGTGCGTATCTCATCACAAAATGCCTTTGCTATTTTTCCGATCTGCTGCTTGTTCAAATGTGCTTGTGAAGAATCCTCCAGATCAATCACCACTGGATAAGACACTAGATAACCTTTCATGCTTCGGATCACGAACTGAGCATCCTGCACCGCCTGTGCCTCATTTTGAGCCGTGCTGTAAAAATACACTCCTGCAGGAATCCCAGCTGCCGCTGCATTCATCATATTCTGCTGAAAATAGGTGTCCAGCGTATGGGCTCCATGCCCTGCCCTGACAAAGGCGAACTGAATTCCATCATTTTTCACAGCCTGCCAGTCGATCGCTCCCTGCCACTGAGAAACGTCAATCCCCTTGATGCTTCCCGTTTCATAAGTATTGTTGTCTACCCAATAGCCTTCACCGTCAAAATAATACCAGCTGCCATTAATCCTTCTCCATGAGGTAGACGGCCAGCTTCCGTCACTGTACTGATACCACCACTTACCATTATTTTGATTATATATCCACCCTTCCACAGCTCTTGCACGGCTGTATGTCTGAGTATCCTGATATTCTTCCACTTCCTTTCCCAGAGAGGAACCCGCTGTTCCAGTTTCCTCCTGCGCATGCGCAGACAGGCTAAAAGCGCCCATCATAACAACACTTACAGATACTGCACAGAGAATATTTTTGAAAACTTGATGCATACCCAAACAACCTCCTTTGTGGTTTTCATCTGCTAATCTTTTATTTTCTTATAACATTACTATTATATACGATGATTACCGAAAAAGCAAAGACTTTGAGGCAACCGATCACCCACAGGTTACAGCCACAGGTTACAGATATTACGAAAGGGCAGCCCTGCTTCTGCAAAGCCGCCCTTATTTTCTGTTGCTATAGTTTTAGTAAATCACAACTTTTGTTCCTCTCGGAATATTGTCATAAATCCATTTTGCATTATTAATCTCCAGTCTGACACATCCGTGTGACAGTGGAATTCCTACCCTTCCATCTACCAGGCCGCCAGTATATTTGCTATATAGTACACTATGGAAGAGATAATTTCCATAGAATTGTGTATACCAGTAGCATCTGGAAGATCCGGAATCAAAATAATATCCTTTTCCCTGTACAGTAAATTCCCCGCCAACAGTCGGTGTAGCCGCCGTACCAGGTGCACATGCCCAGAAGTAAACCATATTCCAGGCACCTGCTCTTCCGCTAAAGACTCCTACCCTACAGGCTGACCTGTCAACCAGGATCAAATAGCCTGTACTGCTGCCATACATCTGAGCCCGCAGATACATATTATATTGCTCTGCTGACATCATTGCTCCGTTGGGCTGAAGGAAATAGCCGTCAATCGTAGTATTGCTTGCCATTACTCCCCATTCGCCGCCGTGTGGGTCATTCTGCGTATACATATAATACCAGAAATTTCCTACATATTGCCAGCCTGTTTTCATAGCGCCGTCTCCGCCCAGGTAATACCATTTCCCTCCAAGGTTCAGCCAGTTTGTCGCCATGGCTCCGCTGCCATACATATAGTACCATCCGCCGCCAATCTCATGCCAGCCTTCTTCCAGCATCCTGTTTCCGTTATTGGGATCTAGATAATACCAGGCACCTCCAATATATTGCCATCCAGACTTGATCTGTCCGGTATATGTATCATAATAGTACCATCCGCCATCCGCATCCTTCTCCCAGCCGGCACGCATAGCCCCATCGGCCTTAAATACATATGTCTGTCCGCCAATAGTCATGGTACAATCAGAAACCATGAGCCCAGGATTTTCTTCATTTGCTGGATTCAGGTAATACCACTTGCCTCCATACTGTATCCAGCCTGTGATCATTGCTCCGCTGCCGTTTGCATAATACCAGCCTTCCGGTCTTAGTGCCCAGCCTGTGATCATCGCTCCTGATGGCTGGAAGAAATAATTCGTCCCTCCGATATTCATCTTACAGTCTGTTACCATAAGTCCCGGTTGCTCTTTATTTGCTCCGTCCAGATAATACCAGGCAGCCCCCAGTACCCAACCAGTCACCTTGACACCGCTTCCATTATAATAATACCAGCCCTCTGGTTTCTGCACCCAGCCAGTATACATAGCGCCGGATACGCTAAAGGAATAGATAGCGCCACCGATATCCATCTCACAATCAGCGACCATCAGACCCGGATATTTTTCATTCGCTCCATCCAGATAGTACCATGCACCGTTCACATACTTCCAACCAGTAGAACTGGTCGTGTCACTGTAGTACCACCCTTCCTCCGTCTCAATCCAGCCGATACGCATTGCCCCATTTCCGCCAAAGAAATAGGTCGCAGTTCCGATGACTTTCTTTTCATCCTCCACCATCAGGCCCGGGTGTGTTTCATTCGCTCCATCCAGATAGTACCATGCGCCGCCAATCCATTGCCAGCCTGTTGCCATGGTTCCGCTTCCGCTTGCATAATACCAGCCTTCTGGTTCTTGGATCCAGCCAGTACGCATTGCTCCGCTTGGTCCAAAGAAATATGTCGCTCCTGCAATATCTTTCTTGCCCTTCTCTACCATCAAACCTGGGTATTCTTGATTCAATCCATCCAAATAGTACCAGGCGCCATTTACATATTTCCAGCCGATAGAGCTGGTAGTATCGCCATAATACCAGCCTTCTGGTTCTTGGATCCAGCCGGTACGCATCGCCCCGGATGCGCTAAAGAAATAAGTGGCACTGCCAATCACTTTTTTACAATTTTCCAGCATCAGTCCTGGATATTTTTCATTCGTCCCATCCAGATAGTACCAGGTATTCCCAAGCAACAACCATCCTGTCACCACGGCTCCACTGCCGTTTGCATAATACCAGCCTTCAGGTTCTCTGATCCAGCCGGTACGCATCGCTCCACTGGCGCCAAAAAAGTAAGCAGTTCCTCCGATCACATATCTACCGGAAGATAACATCACTCCAGGCTTCTCTGCATTATTCTGATCAAGATAATACCACGAGCCTCCGATCAGCCGCCAGCCATAGGCCTTTGCTCCGCTGGTGTCATAATAGTACCAATCATTTCCCTGCTGATACCAGCCAGGATTTCCCTGCTCTGCCGGAGCCTCTGGAATCGCCGGCTCTTCTGTTTCTCCAGATTCTTCCGTTTCTCCGGATCCATCGCCGCTTTCTGTTCCTGATCCTTCCGTATTCCCAGGTTCTCCGATATTTCCGGGTGCATCTGCACTACCGGTTTCTCCACCATTTCCCATTCCCCCCGAACTGCCGGACTCTTCTTCTAAAGAGCTGTCAGGGGTTTGTGGATTTTGGCTACCGTCGGTATTTCCAGTACCCCCGGGATCATTTCCTTCTGTGCCGTCATCTTCCGTAATCGTTACGTTTTCTCCCGGCTGTCCCCCGGTTCCTTCATCCGCCGCATATGACAGCGGCGCTGCCTGCATTGCCAGGACAAGAGAAAAGACTACGATTTTTTGGACAAATCTCTTTTTCATATGCTCCTCCCTCTTTTCATTCTAGTTTGATAGCTTATATGAAAACTAAACTTGACTTAATTATATCGCAGTCATTCCTGGATTTCAATGAATTCTGTTTTATAAATATCGTCTGACTAAGGCCAGATGATTACCGCCATCCCATTGCTCATAATATGTCACACCCTGTATCATCGTGCCATATTTCGGATTGATCGCATGCATGAGCATACCGTCCCCAAGATACAGTGCCACATGTGTAAAGGATGAACCCGACTGATATACCAGCACGTCTCCCGGCTTCCATAACTCCATATGATTTTTATCGATATTAGTTCCTCCCGTTGCCTGTAGTGTTGTCGTTCTTGGTATTGTAATGCCTCCAAGATAATACAACGCCCACTGGGTAAAACCACTGCAGTCCCATCCGCTGGGAGTGGTTCCTCCATAGCGATAGGGTACATAGATATATTTCTTGATCTCGTTAATCTTAGCCGCCAGATCCTGCACTGCTATGCCACTTTCCAGGATCTCCCAGCCGTCAATGGTCGTGCTTACCGCCATTGCCCCATAAGCACCGCCATTAGGATCATTTTCTGTATAGAAATAGTACCAGGCGCCGCCGATTTGCTGCCAGCCTGTCTTCATCGCTCCGTCACTACCGAGATAATACCAGGTATTCCCAAGAAGAAGCCATTCTGACATCATTCCACCGCTTCCATTCATGTAATACCATGCGCCATTGATCAGGTTCCACCCACCGTCAGACATCAAGCCCGGATATTCTGTATTGGCCTCGTCCAGATAATACCACACACCGCCCACCAACTGCCAGCCTGTCACCATCGCTCCACTTCCATTGGTGTAGTACCACCCTTCCGGCATTAGTGCCCAGCCCGTGTACATCGCTCCGCTTCCATTAAAGAAATACGTTTGACCGCCAATCTCTTTCTTACAACTGCTTACCATCAATCCCGGATAATCCACGTTCGCGCCATCCAGATAGTACCACACACCGCCCACCAGCTGCCAGCCTGTCACCATCGCTCCACTTCCATTGGTGTAGTACCACCCTTCCGGCATCAGCGCCCAGCCCGTGTACATCGCTCCGCTTCCATTAAAGAAGTATTTCTGCCCACCAATCTCTTTTCCGCAGTTACTCACCATCAAGCCCGGATGTTCTACATTGTCTCCGTCCAGATAATACCACGAGCCGCCCACCAGCTGCCATCCCGTCATCATGGCTCCGCTTCCATTGAAATAATACCAGCCGTCCTGATCAAGATACCAGCCAGTCACCATATATCCTGACGCATCAAATGCATACTTTGTGCCGTTAATATCAAATATTCCATTTGAGGGCCAAGAGCCATCATCATAAGCATACCACCAGCCTGTCGCATTCAAAATCCAGGAGCCGGACAAGAGATTTTCCACCTGTGGATTTCCCGCCTGCGGATTTTCTCCGTCATTCCCTGGCATAACTACATCCGATGAAGAATCCGTATTGTCCTCTGTTTCACCAGGTATAGTTTTCTGATCCTCATTTAGGATTTTCTCCTCCGCCAGTTCCTGACTTTCCTCCGTCGTCAGAGGCTCTTCCCGCTGTCCTTCCACTCCAGTCTGATCGCCAGTATCCATTTCTGCCGCAGACACCGGTGTCAGTAATGATAATGCAAGTGCCGCAGTAAGGATCAGTGCCTGAATTGTCTTATGTTTCATTTTGAATCAATACCTTTCTCCTCCATGTATTTCCGGGCATCTTTCAAAAAGCTGGCAACGATCAGTACGATAACTGTTCCGATCGGGAATGCCGCAATGATGCTGACAGACTGCAGATTGCTCATAGAACTGTCAGAAAAGACAAGAGCGATCGGCAGAAGGATCAGCAAGACACACCACATTAATTGTATCACTTTATGTGGCATTTCTCCATCTTTAATTTTGTGATAACTATAGCAAGAGGCAATTAACGCAATCGAATCAAAAGATGTTGCATAAAAAGCCACCATTGCAAGCAGCAAAAGCACAAACACAAACGGCGCACACGGTAGTGTCTGGATGATAGAAATGATCACATCATACAGATCTCCTGACTTTTCATAAACAGCGATAAAATCGGCTTTTCCGGACACCTGAAGTCCCAGAGAATAATTTCCCAGAATAATAAAACTAATAATGGTGGAACCCACTCCAAATATATATCCACCAAGAATCGTCTGGCGAACTGTCCGCCCCCGGGAAATACTCCCAATAAAAAACGGAGCAGCTACGCACCAGACCATCCAGTAAGCCCAATAGAATATGGTCCAGTTCTGGGGAAAGGAAGTAGTTCGTTCCGGATCTGTATAGGTAGCCAGTTCAAAAAAGTTCTGTGCCATCCGTCCGAGTGCGGAAAACCCGGTTTCGATAATATATCTTGCCTCTCCGCCAAACAGCAGTACAAAAGCAAGGAGACCAAAGAACAGATAGATGCAGGCTTTTGCCAGAATACTGATTCCCTTAAATCCATGAAGCAGGGAATAGGTATACACGATACAGGTTATAATCAGTATTATGATCGTAACCGCCACCCGATTCAACTCCACACCAAAGAGAACATTGATAACGCTGGCCATCAGAGGCGTCGCTAAGCTGAATGTAGTTGCCGTTCCGGCAATCAAGGCAAATACGGCCAGTAAGTCTATTAGCCTTCCCAAGATCCCGTCTGTGTGTTTCCCCAGAATCGGGCGACACGCTTCGGAATATTTCTGCCGGTCTCTCTTTCTTACATGAAGCATGAATCCAAAAGCGACTGCCAGTACCAGGTAGAACCCCCAGGGAATCAAGCTCCAGTGAAAGACAGGATATACACTTGCCCAGTCCTGGATGCTTCCAAGTTCAGCAATGTGCGGATCTGTTGCATACAAGATCCATTCCGAAAAAGAATAGAAAAGAATGTCCGCCGCAAGACCTGCCGTAAACATCATAGATCCCCAGGCAAAAAAAGAGTATTTTGGTTTCTCATCCTGTCCGCCGAGAACAATCTTGCCATATTTTGAGCCTGCCACAAATAGCGAAATCAAAAAAACTCCAAGTCCGATCACCAGATAGTAGGTCCCAAAAGTATCTCCCAGCAAAAACCGGATCTGACTGATTACCTCATTTGACTGTTTCGGCATCAAAAAAAACAGCACACACAGAACAATAATCGTTCCCAACGGCAGCAAGGTGATCATCCAATCAATCTTGTTATACTCCTTATTCATTCCTTTTTCACTTTTCATGACACTGCTCCTTCCCTTTCGTATTTTTGATAACTGGGGTCTATCTGTATCAATTCATAAAGATTATCAATTTCCAGGATATCTTCCCGATCCATTTCTCTAATCCCCAGTTGATATTCTTCCGGATAGCAAAACAGTGCAACATCATCCCAGTAAATTTGAGTGTTCTTCTTTTCTTCAAACTCTATCTCCAGATGACGTTTCAGCTTTTTCCCATCCGCTTTTGTCCATCGGGACACACTGTACAACTGCCAGCCGCCATGTCCACCAGTCCTGCTGCATTTTTTTATGATTCCATCTTCTAGAGTCAAAAGCCATTCGTCTGTATCTCCATCAGTCCAAACGCAGTTATACCCAGAACGTTCAAATTCTGGCACCAGGATTTCCGGATGGTAAATCATCTGGTCTCCGTCCAGTATGATTGCATTTCTAATGTATTCCCTTGCCACATAGAGTGATGAGATATTGTTGCAGACTGCATAATATGGATTTTCAATCAACGTAACACCGACATATTCTTTTTCTACTTCTCGGAATTGTTCCTTCAGATGTCCTACTACAATATAAATCTCATAGATTCCGTTTTGATGCAGCCCTTGAATCACAGTATCGATCATCCTTACTCCATTTACCTTTACCAGAGGTTTGGGAGTATATAATGTCACCGGCTGCATCCGTTTTCCAATCCCTGCCGCCATGATAATGGCTCGTTCCACTCTATGCATTACCTTAAATCTCCTCTCCCGCTTCTTTTTCTACGATTCTATAAAATTCTTTTGCATACCGATACTGCTTAATGGAATATTCGCCAAACTCCACACCGCACATTCGTTTATATTCACACCAGTTACTCCACAAAAGTCCACATACAGCAATATAACAATATATCTTGAACTTCACCGATTCTTCTATCCCCTCGGGGAAATAAGCATTAATCAGACGATCGATCTGTTTTCTGTCATACATGGCATAGATTGCAAACATGGCAATGTCTACATGAACATCCTGCATTCCTGCATATTCCCAGTCAATCAGAAAAATCCTATCATCTTTCAGTAAAAAATTGTCGCAGACTGCATCAATATGGGTCAGCGAAATCTGTTTTGGCTGACGATCAATATATTGTTTCAGTTTCCAGACATTTTCTTTAGTTTCCATATAATCCCGATAGATAGAAGTTTCGCCATTCCAAAGGCTTTCATAATAATCTATCTGATCAAACAGATCAAAGGTATGATCAACCTGTAAATTTAAATCGTGAAACCTCCTTAGGTACCGCATACACTTCCTTACATCTTCCATATCTTCACTGTCACAGGTTCTGGCTCCTTGTATAAATTCTGTAATCTTATATCCATTTTCCGGGGATATATAGACAACCGGATCCGTAATATTTCTGCCTCGAAGTTGCCGATACACATCGTATTCCTGCTGCCGGTTAATCATTTTCCCAGTACCTTCTCCGGGAATCCGCATGATATAATATTTGTCCCGGCATCGGAAACGGAAAGAACGATTGGTCATGCCTTTTTTCAGTGACTGGATTTCTGTAATTTCTTTCTCATCGCAAGAAAACACCTGACTGATCAAATGGATAACATCTGACTGCAACTGATCAGAATCACTATCCAGTTCACGCAGTTGCTCATAGGTATTGATCTCTGATACTTTTTCATCCGGTACCTCTCTCGGGGCTGTGATCATCCGATCACCAGCAAACAACGCTATTTCCCAGAAGGACTGATCATACGCCTTCTTCTTTGCCATTTCCCGAAGCGCTTCTTTTAGCATATCTGCTTCTTGATCCAGGATATATGCAATGCCGATCATTGTGTTTCCCGATTCATTTCCTTTGACTCTGACCAGTTCTTTTTTTCGATTTACCCGTACAGAACTTCGATCATCTGGCCGGTCTGTGACCATGTACCAGGAATACCATTCATGCTCTAAAAAAAGATTTTCCCTGCACCAGATATCACATGGAATGATGTAGGTGTTTCCAAGATGCTCTCTTACCCGGTTCAAAGAATGAAGATTATTTTTGGAGCTATACTCTTTATTAAACACCAAGTTCACCTGATATTTGTCAATCAGATACTCATATTGTTCTTTCATAAATCCGACAACCACATCAATCTGGTAAATGCCGGCCTCGTGAAGCTGGCAAATCAGCCGTTCAATCAGAGGCTCTCCCTTTACGGTAAGCAGCCCTTTTGGCACTTCCACATTAATAGGGACCATCCGCATCCCGTAACCAGCCGCAAGGATAACGGCGTTACGCGGTTTTCGTTTCTCCAATTCGGCGCTGGCTTTTTCTGTGAGCTCCTTGTCCGAAGTCAGATAACCTTCTTCTTTTAACTCTTTGATAGAACTATTCACTTTCCCCACAGAATAACCGGTCGCTTTCGCCAGCTCTCTCTGATTTTTATCCTTATTTATTATAATCCTATTCATAATATCATACTTTTGTATGTTCATGTATTTCTGCTCCTTTATTTTTATGAACACACAAAGTATATAATATCTATCTGCAAAAAGCAAGAGGAAACCTTTCATTTCCGAAAGATTTCCTCTAACCTTTATCGACCTCTATCTTTTCAGCTCCTCTTAGAATGAAAATAACATAACATAATAGGTAATATTGTTAGTTGCTTTGAATGCTGCAATCCCAACTGAGGTTGCAGTCTTGTTAAGCATATTAACTTTATCCGGTTCTGAAGCTTTCCACACAAACATTGCACCTTCTGCTGTCATTCCTGATGCTCCTGCAATATTTTGCCCACAAGCGTCGTCACTGTTTCCATAAAGTGAAGTATAAAGCTCTCCATTTGGACGCACAGGATTATTCGCTTTTGCCAACTCATATCCACGAGTTTCTGCCGCGGTCTGAAGAGTCGTATCAGTCCGCTTTAATGGATCACAGCCATTCTCTAAACGGTATTTATTTAACAGTGTAAAGACTTCTTGGGAAGCAGCTTCATCATACTGACCAATAACAGTAGTCGTTTTCCCGTCTGCTAGTTCTACCACATATACCTTGTCGCCTCCGGTAGTTTCAATCCATTTTCCATCTTCACCTACATAGTAATCTCCGATATACTGACTGACAGCCATTTTCCCATCCGACAGTACATAATAATTTCCAACCCATCTGGATTTCAACATCGCTCCGCTAGTATCAAAATAATACCAATTTTTACCTGTCTCGCTATCAATCTCATACCATCCTGTTTTCATGGCTCCGCTCTCGTCCATATAATACTGAATTTTATTCACAGTAACCCAGCCCGTCTGCATGACTCCGGTCTTAGGTTCGCAGTAATACCAGGTAGATCCATCCAAAATCCAGCCTGTCTGCATCGCTCCAGATGCATTGTAATAATACCAGATCTCATCTTCCAGATTCCATCCGGTAACCATAGCTCCACTATCCTTAAAGAAATACGTCTGTTTTGCAATATCCTGTTTACCAGTCAGCATTGCTCCACTGGCATTTAGGTAATACCATGTATTCCCCAGCAGCTGCCAGCCCGTCTGCATCGCTCCACTTCCGCTTAAATAGTACCAAGTCTCTCCATCCAGTAGCCAGCCCGTCTGCATCGCTCCGCTGGCATCCAGATAGTACCATACTCCTCCAAGATACTGCCAGCCAGTTAACATGGCTCCGCTTCCACTCAAGTAGTACCATGTATTCCCCAGCAGCTGCCAGCCAGTCACCATATATCCCGCGCTGTTAAAGTAATACCACTGATTATCAATCAACTGCCACGCACCAGCCGGATAACTGCCATCTGCATTCCGGTACCACCATCCTGCTGACGACAAGATCCAGTGTGGCGGCTCATAACTTGGAACCCACGCTCCGCTGGCATTTACGTAATAATTATCAATCCATGTATCCGCTGCCATAATTCCATTATCATACATAAAATAGCAGCTTCCGCCATCCCACTGCCAGCCGGTGAGCATCTGTCCATCTTGGTACAAATACCAGTTTTCTCCTGCTTTATACCAACCATCCTGTATCGGTGCAGCCGGTGCCTGATCTCCTTCTTCTTCACCTTCGCTGTCGCTTCCGGGTGTCTGTCCGGCATCTTCTCCATCCTCTTCGCCGTCTTCTCCTTCAATACCGCTGCCCGGTGTCTGATCTCCTCCTTCGGTGCCACCAGGTATCTGGTCTTCTCCTTCTTCACCTTCGCTGCCGCCTCCGGGTATCTGTCCAATAGCTTCTTCATCCTCTTCGCCGTTTTCCGGCGCCTGTCCATCGTCTTCTCCGCTGGTTCCTGTCACTGTCCCATTTTGAACATCTTCAGCAGACGCTGTCAGATTTCCAGAAAAAGCGACAGAAAAACTCATTACTCCCGCCAGAGCGATCGCAACAAATCTTTTTAATACTTGCAATTTCATAATTTTATCCCTCCTATAAAAAATTTCTAATATTGACTCACTTCTCAAAACATTTGCCAACATTAACCCATTACTGCACAATCATCCTCTATTGTTTTATATATTACTCTGTTACTGAAAATTATATCATACGTCTCCCAGCTTATAAAGAATGAATTTTCAAATTATCATAATCCCTATAAAAGCTGAATGTACAATCATCGATGAAAAAGATTTTTTAATTCCATTCCTCAAATAAAATATAGAATTGGCATACAACTATATACCACATTCCTCCATCTGCCAACTCATACTCCCTACTATACTCCGCTCCCCATTTTCATCCACCACATATACATGTATCTGACATTCCCCCTCCTGATATTCAAAACCTTGCACATTAACATCTGTCCGGTAATTCCCCTCTTCGTCCACTTCCATTTGTATCCACTGCAAATCACTTTGATCCTCCGTCGTCCACACTGCGATCAGAACAGACTGGATCCCATTTTCCACATTCTCGATATCCGAAACTTTTACCGGAAGCATTCCTGTATCACTCTGATAATCTCCAACTTCAACAACTGCTTTAGGAATATTTCCTTCCCGCATCTTTAATGCTTCACTGTCTCTGTCTATACTTGCCAGTTCTTCCATCAACTCCGACTTTCTCTGCAGTTCCCGGTTCATTTCTTCGATTCCAAAATATTCTACAAGAGTCTGCTCTGACGAAAAAAGATTCGTTCCCAGTCCCAGGCGGTCTCCCTCTATCTCTGCTCCCATAGCAGCCAACGTTGTAGGAAAATGATCCATGGTCGAATAAGTGCGCTCTATCGCTGCTTCCTTCTCCGCTGCCGGATTGATATAAGCGACATAGGTTCTCCGGTCATAATCTGGCGATACATCTTCACAAAAATCACTATCCATCGTCAGATGGTCTCCTGCCAGCACAATCGTTGTATTCTGGTAGAAATCCTGTTCCTGAATCCATTCAATAAATCCTGCCAGCTGCTTACTGGAACAGGCCATTACATTAGCATATTGATCATCTCCATAAATATCCTCACACTTTTCACAGACATAACCGTCCTCGAAATGTGTATCCACCGTCAGCATAGTCAGATTAAAGGGGTTATCCTGGGATGAAAGTTCTTGCAGTTTTTCTTTTGCGAAATCAAACAAATAGTAATCCTCATATCCCCACCATACGGAATAATCCTCCGGCAGCATGCCATTCTGTGTTGCATAAGGGTGATCAATGATATCATAATTTCCATGCTCTGTAAAATATAATCTTCTTCCTCCAAAAGTGGCATCTGAACCGATCAAAAGTGTCTGGGAATACCCTTTGCTCTCTAATATATCCCCCAATGTCACGATTCCCGGGAAGAAATGTTCCTGCGTATCCATATCATTTCCATTGATAGAAATATTTAATGGCAGCCCGGATGTTTGCGCAAACATAGCCCCCATCGTCCACCCTGCCCCTGTCATGGTGTGTGCTCCATTAATTTCTTCACTCTCTCCGGAAAAATCTTCATTTTCCTGTGCAATCTCTGTTAGCTCTGGAATCACATTTTCCGGAAATCCGCCTCCGCTGCTTTCGTTTGCATAAGTCGTTTCCATAGATTCCAGAAAAATATAGATCAGATTTCTCTTTTCTTCCGGAAATGTAATAGATGCCTCTGCTGGGTCTACATAATATGTATCAACAAAATCTGAAACCGTCTCTTGATTCTCCAGATACTCCTCTAAATTCAGCCTTTCCGCTGTAACACACACTGTCACAACCGAAACAATAATCCCTAAAATCAAAAAAAGTGCATCCACTAAATAGAACCAGCGTTTCTTTCTAAATACGATAAGAAGTAAAACTACCGCCAGCATAACTAGCGCCGCTGGAAACAGACATTCGATCATATATTCTCTGATCATACCTGTATTGGTTCCCTCCAATGGGCTGTTTATGTGAAAAATCAATTCATCCACCGACAGACTTTTCCAGGTACGAAACATCCACTGCATACTAAAAAACAAAAGCGGCGCTATCAATGCAAACACAACTGTCAGCACGATATCTGCCACTTTTGCTGATTTTATCGCTATCTTTTGTATTTTTTTCATATTTTCCACATTCCTCAATCACAAAATCTCTAAAAATCATAACATACATGACCGAAAAATGCCAAGAAAAAAGTCCAGGTAAAAAATATGTAAATTTTTACATATCCCCATACCACACCGGCGCTGCCACCACCTCTCCCGCCGATGTATACAAAATTCCGTTCTCACTATAATAATTCGGATTCCCCGGTGCCGCCTCAATATACATCAGATTCGGCAGTCCATCAAAGGCTCCCGCACCAATATATGTAATATTCGCCGGAATATAGATCTCTTCAATCTGACCTGCTACAGCTGACAGCGCTCCGCTTTCGATTCCTGTGCAAGCCGCATCCGCCGGCAGCGCAAGGATGCCGTCCGCAACACCTCCTGCACCCGTACAGGATATAATATACCCCGCATCATTCGACACAAACCCGGTCAGCTCTCTCCATCCCGCATATAATTCCAGTCGCTCTGCGCCCTCTTCCACTGCCGAAAACGGCACTGTACACCCTGCGTCCAAATACCAGCCGTCGAAGACTTTCCCCAGGCGGAACGGAACACTCAAACTCTCCGGCGAAACCGCATCTGCAGCCTCTGTAAGCGTCATTATTTCCGGTGTTCCTCCGTTCCCATGTAAATAGATGGTAAGAACGGCAGGCACGGTTGTTTCCCCAGCCGAATCAGCGGCTGCACCTGATTCTGATTCAACAGCTGCCGGAGACTCGGAGGCATCTGTAGTGTTCACCCCGGAGGCTGTAATATCCAAACTCTTTTCTGTTTCCGGCACACTTTCCGTGTTTGGATTTTTCCACATCTCCCTGCCTTCAAATTTGTCCGGCACATAAAGAGGCTCTAGTGAGACCAACATTTCTGCATCGGAAACCTTTAAGTCCCCTATCCCATTCACTGCCTCTGTTCTTGTCCTTACTTTCCACGCTTCGTCCGGTCTCACTAATATTCTTTCATACTTTTCTGCCGTATAATAAAGCCCATATATCAGCAGGACGATAAGCAAAGCACAATGAAATCTTTTCCATATTTCTTCAAACTCTACTTTACTCTTTGATAATCCGATAATTTCTTCCATATTTTCCCACCACTCCTTCTGCTTTCTATTATAAATGGTGACATCCCGAAAAGGAAGTGGTATATTCACACATTATGATGTCTTTTCCCTTTCTTCGCCAAAAAGAGCAGCGCCTTTTCAGACGCTGCCCTTTCCTCTTTTCTATTTTACTGATTTTTTCTTTTCATACAGCCAATATACTATACCGGCAGACGCCAGCAGGATCATCACGATCCAAATGGCGATTGGAGTATTGTCTCCTGTTTTTGCAGCCACATTCTTCTTGTTTTGCTCTCCGGCTGCTTTTTGTCCATTTTCTGATGCCTGGGTATTCTCGGCAGTTTTTGACGTATCAGTAGTTTTTCCGCCATTTGCCTCCTGCGACACTTGTTCTGCCTGTCCTCCTGTGACTCCGGAACCTGTGTTTATCTGATTCGAAGGGGAATTCGAACCTGTTGTATCGGTTGTCACGTTTCCGGTTCCTGTTCCCGTATTGTTTCCTGAAGTATTGTTCTCTGGATTTGCGGAAGCATCCGGTGTCTCGGCATCTCCTGACGGCAGAGAGCTGTCCGGCGTCGGTGCATTTGCCGTCGGGTAATTTACACCCGGTGTTGTTTCATTCCCTGACGGCTGCTCGTTATCCGGCGTTTCACTATTCTCCGGTGGTTCCTCTGCCGGCGCATCATTTAAGGCGACTACATACGGCGAGAATCCGTTTACGTGGATTGAGACTTCCCCGTTTTTGACGGTGCCCTCGTGCTGTTCTATAAACACCTGTCCATCCTTTTCAACATAATGCAGGATCGTTACTTCCTGGTCATTATAAGACGCATCAACCGGGAATCCCAACTCCACGCTTTCTCCATCTGCCAGTTCCTGACTGAGTTTGATATCATATACACCGAGGATCGTCTGCTTTTTCACCGGCTCAACATATGCTGTGTACTTCTCTGAGTCGCTGTTTATGGTTTCTACGGCGATAGTCGTCCCTTCACCAAGTGAACCTTTGACCCAGATTCCTGTAGCCTCGTCTCTGATATTTGCTTCCACCGATGCTGACCCATCCGGAGCTTCTTCTTCAGGAGCTTCTGTATCCGGTGTCTGAGTATCATCCGGTTCTTCTGATGGCTGCGAAGTGTCCGGCACCTCTGCCGGGACAATCGTTATAACTGCCTGAGCGCTCTTGGTAGGATCTGCCACAGATACTACTGTAATCGTCAGACTCTGCGCCGTCTCATCCGCTCCAACCTGCAGTTTTCCATTTTCGCCAATCTTCGTATCTGCGCTTACGGCTCCGGATAAACTCCACTCCACCTGGGTGGATGGATTGCCTGTTCCAGTGACCGCCACGCCAAAGGTAAGGCTCTCTCCAGGTGAAAGCTCTGTCTGCTCCGGATTAACCGCAACCGAGTCAACGGTTGCCGGATCAGTAACCGTAATAGCCTGCTCCGCCGTCTTTGCCACACCTTCGGATGTGTATGTAACAGTAATACTGCTCATACCCGTCTGGAGTGTTCCTGCACTATAGGTTACTTCCTGGGTCACATCAGTTTCAGACCCGTCGCTCCATTTTGCCATGACCGCTATTCCTGCAGGATCAAAGCTTTCTCCCGCTGTATAGGTTACCTTCGACGGTGCCTGGCTGATATAAATGGATGAAAGCTCTTTCTTTATCTCTGTATCTGCGCCCTGATTCACCAAAGTCACATAATCCGCAGATATATATGCATACATCTGGTCAAAACTATAGGCTCCGGTATTTGTTACGATACTGCTTCGGTCAGCATTAAGAACGGAATCGCTTTGGATACGATAGAATCCGTTTTCCGCTGTCTGATTCTGGATCAGCACCGCATAATTTGCCCATGCGCCGGTTTTGTACAGTGCCGTACTGGATGTCGAGCTGCTGCTCCTTACATTCACAGAATTATGAGATGTATTAATCGTATCTTTTATTCCGATAGAGTAAGCATTTCCATCTCTGCCGCCTCCATTCTGATCCAGATTCCAGATCAGATTGGCTGCACGTTCTCCCCAGTATGGGTCTGAAGCATAGCTGACATTGATCCCGCTGCCTTTATTTCCCAGGAAACCGCCTTTATATCTCCAGTCGCTGGTATCCAGATAACCTCTGGACATCCAGCCGTCTGCAAACTGGCGGATACATTCCTGCACGCTTGCATAGATAGACGCGCTGGTTCCCGGTGATGTATCTATGGCATTGAGACCAAATAAATTGTTTTTAGTCTGGGAAATGGAGCTTTTTCCCCATCCGCTTTCATTCGCACCCACTCCTGCGATCAGAAGCGCATTGACACCGTAAGTATCCTGGGCGGAAACCAGGTATTCTCCGATGTTGTACATTTTGGAAGAACCGCCGGCCTTTGCATTGATCAGGCTGTTCAGCTCTGCCGCACTATAGCTGCTCGCGCTCCGCAGTGGAAGGTACTGATAATAATTATAGTATGGACTGCCTGCATTCACAGAATTGGAGCGTGTCTGATTCTGGTAATCCGCAAGCATCACTGCATAATCTGTATAAAAATAATGCCCGTCATAACTGTAATAAGTGGTGCCACTTGCCAGATATGATGGAGCATTTCCGTTGTCAAGAGAAGTTGCGTGTCCCGCTGTCGACATATCCTGTGTAATGTGGTGCAGAAGTCTGCCGCCAGACACTTCATAGCAGCTGATGGACTTTGCACTGGAGAAATTAACCAGCTGTACTTCACTGGCTGCCACTTCTCCCACCACGCCAGAAAGCATAAATCTTACCTTCCCGTTGTAGGTACCAAGGTATGCCGCATCCGCACCGTAAGCTCCATTCGTGTAACCTGAAGCCCCGGTACCATACTCCGTATAGTTAGTCGTTGCATTTCCCTTCGTTCGGAAATTTACGACCTGCACGCTTGCCGCTCTTGAAAAAGTTCTCAATTTCGGTTGTTCAACCGTCCCCTCAGAATCGTCCACCTCATAAATGTTACCTTCCTCATCCATTCCGGTAACCTCTTCAAGACGCTGAGGGTTTTCATCCTCTAAAGCTGATCCTGCAGACGCCTGCTCCCCTTGCGTTTCTTCTGCACTGCTCTCCATCACCGTCATCCCAGACAAGGTCAGACAGAGGAAAAGCGCTGGTATCAGCAATTTCCGTATCTTATTCACTCACTCCTCCTTTTCTTTCCCCTTATTATTTTAGATACCGATACAAGTTTACATTAACATAGTTTGACAAAATATGCAAATCTTAGTTGCGGATTTACAAATGGGGACAGGGGCAAACGCAAATAGGGACACCCAATAACGCAAATGGGGACGTACACTTTTGCAAAAAGTGTACGTCCCCGTTCACGCATTATTCTCCTAATCCGTCTGTAATGGCTTTCACCATAGCTGCCATCGCTTCCTCTTCGTCTTCGCCGTCACATATCAGAGTAATCTCATCACCCTTTTTGATGCATGCACCCAGCACACTCAAAACACTTTTGGCATTTGCAGTCGTGTCATCGTACTCAAAAGTCACACGGCACTGATATCTGCTGGCTACATTGCAAAAAATTCCCGCAGGCCGCAGATGTAATCCGGTTGGATTTATAATTGTCACACTTTGCCGAATCATACTCGGACCCCCTATTCTTTTTCCTCTGTATTATTATTTCCCTGATCTGTCTGATCACCAGATGCCTCCCGCAGCACGACCTCCACCTGGACATCGTTCACCAGTCTGCAGCCTTCCGGCAGTTCTACGCTTACCGGCACGGTATAGGTTCCTGCTTCTGTATAATCCTTCAGATCAATGGACACCTTTTTTGCAAGAGACAGACTGTCCAGTGTCTCTTCTGGTCCCCGGATCTGCAGCTCCAGATCTACCGTCGACCCATAACTTATTTCCAGCCCTTCCGCCAGGTTGCTGACCACGATAGCATTCGTCGAGACTTCAAACACCTGTGCTCCCGGCTGGTTAACGGATATGGTCACTACCACATTGCTGGCGTTAGAGTCTACCAGAGTCACTCCTTCCGGAAGATACTCTGTAATATCTACCGTGTGCTCTGTCCGTTCTGTAAGCCCGGACAGCTCCAGTTCACTCTCCGGTATTTCAATCTCATCGAGGTCTTTCATCGTATCCCCGTCGCCAGACAAAAGAAGCTCCTGAGGTTCGCAGCTTATGTCACCGATACTGTATCCCTCCGCCGCAGAGATTCCTGATGTATCCAGACTGATCGGTACATTTTTCGTCTGATCCAGTTCAACCTCTACAGATAATCCTTCATCTCCCAGATTGTTCGTCAGCAGAGTCTGGTCGATCACGTTGTTATTCGCATCATAAAGAATCAAGGTCGCCTCCAGTGTAGCACTTTCGGAAAGTCCGGAGACATCTACTTCCGCACAGACTCTGTTGATACTGTTGATCACACTCTTCGGCCCGCGGATCGTCACGCCTTCCGGATCTGCTTTCAAATTGCCGATCACATAGCCTTCCCGCACCGTTCCGATCGTTGTCGGAGTAATCGGGAAATTATTCCTTGCCTCTTCTTCAATCTGTACCTGCAGGTTTCTCGGCGTAGAATAGGCAGCCTCATACGTATGTCCTTCAATGCTGATCTGTATCGGCACCTGCGTTCCCAGTGTAAGCTCCCGCATGTCCGCTGTCGCCTGTATGTCCTCCACACTGATCCGGCTAAGCTCTGAACGGGTAGCCGTCACCGTCACGTCTACTTTCTGGGTGCCGTCTACGATCTGATAGGTACGGTTGGCATCCGTCACAATACTGTCATTGATTACGGTAACCGGAATATCAGAAAATGTCCGGTCCGTGACCGGGTCATCGATATTAACCACCAGGAACCACAGCGTAACCGCAGCCAGGAAGGCTAATATCTTAAGGCCGAGATTATTCATCAGTTTTTTTCTCATTCTTATGCCTTCCTTTCAAAAATGCACGCAGTTTTCCTGTTTCTTTTTTTGTCGCCTGGATATCCATCAGCATTTTACGCAGCTGCTCCTCGTCCACCGCACGATAGAGCTGCCCGCCCTGTGCCACCGAAACTGCCCCTGTCTCTTCGGAAACCACAACGATCAGAGCATCGCTGACCTCACTCATTCCCAGTGCAGCACGATGCCTGGTGCCCAGATCCTTGCTGATATTCATATTGTCAGACAATGGAAGATAACAGGTCGCTGATACGATCCTGTCACCACGTACGATGATCGCTCCGTCATGAAGCGGTGTGTTATGTTCAAAAATATTAATCAGCACCTGGCTGGATACCAGACAGTCCATCTGGATTCCTGTACTTTCATACTCTGTCAGGCGGATCGCCTGCTCAACCACGATCAGCGCCCCTGTTTTCACCTTGCCCATTGCATAGGCCGCATCAATGATACTTTCTCTGGTCTGCTCGCTAAAGTGAGATTTCTCTTTGCTGGCTTCAAATGGAACCACGGAGACCAGGAACTTCCGTTCGCCCAGTTTCTCCAGCGCCCGCCGAAGTTCCGGCTGAAATACTACCACGGCTGCTGTTGCCATGACGGTTACCAGGTTCTCCGCAATAAACAGAATCGTATGCATGTTAAAGATTGCGGCTAACAAAATGAACACAGCCAGCACCAGGATCCCGCGAAGCAGCATCCATGCCTTGGTATTTTTAATCCATACCATGATCTGATATATCAGGAAGGTAAGAATTAAGACCTCAACGATATCTGTTATCTGTATATTAGGCAGGTAAAGACTCCCTGCATATTTTGCAATCAATCCATCAACCAGCTGTCTCACTCTTTCACCCCACTTTCTGCCAGATCACAGGATCCTTCCTCTATTTTTTCATTCCAAAATCATTTTCCATGCTCTGTGTCAGCAGCATCTTATCTACGTCCTTCATATCACGTCTTTTCCGTGCTTTTTTCCGGACTTCCTCTGCATCAATGATCTCTGTCTCCTGGCGTTCATTGATCCTCTTTACCGTTTTCTCCGGTGTGGAGACTGATATCTTTGGCACAGCCTTTACATAATAATAGTATTCATCGTCTTCATACTGAAGATTCTCACTTCTGGCATAATCTACCGTGAAGAAGAACAGCTCCAGGATCAGTCCTACTGCAATTGCAGCAATACTTCCTCCGATGAGTGCGCCATAAGAAGTATGTACGCCAAAAGCAATATCCCCTACTGCAATCACAATGATATTTGCTACAGCTCCTGCAACGATAGCAATTTTCCATGCATGATCCATTGCCTGCCGGCGCAGAGTGTATACGACAAAGCAGCAAATAATAAACGCAACGATCACGATCCAGAGTTCTTTATCCTGAAACACCTGTTTCAGATATGTAGTCGCCTGGGTCAGAAGGTCTGCGCCCCCTTCCAGAGATGAAGCATTTTCCCTGACATATTCCAGCATGTAAAACACGATCGTGCCGCAGGCTACCGCAACCATACTGACCGGCGACAGTACCAGACCGCAGGCGATAGGGATCACATACGGAATTTTCAAGAAAAACGCAATCGGTGTCAAAAGCACCAGCAGCGCCATTTTGGGCGTCAGCCTGAGATAAAAAATATACAGGATCAAGAATACGGCTGCTGTTACCAGCAGTGCTCCCAATGAAGCGGAGAACATATGCGCCAGAACCAGCGCCGTTGCCGCCAGAACTGTAACAAGCAGCGGCAGGAAAGCACAGATTACAGCCAGTGCCAAAGCCACGACCGGCGAGTCAAACGCATCCATAAATCCCACGTTATGATTGATCAGTGTAAAAACCACGACCGCCAGGATGAACTGACCTGCCTTGTCAATGATTTTTGTATGCCGGGCATATACCTCCTGTATACGTCCGCGCAGCACATAGATTGTATCCATCTGTCTATCTCCTTTTCCTCTATTCCTGTGAATCTGTCTGAGCATACATTTTCAAAAGTCTGGTCAGATCATGATTATATTTTTTAACTCTCTGCCTGGAATTTTTATGCTTTTCATTATATACATGGCTGGTAATCAAAGCATAAATGATAACAACCGCCAGCCATCCCACAATAGCCATACCGCCAATCAGTACCATCACCGCCATAGACATATGCCCCAGAAGGCTGTCAAGTCCCGCAAGCACTGCAAGCCCTACAACCAGCACGTATCCGATGGTCACCCAGATAAAGGAACACAGCATATGCAGGCTGGTGTAATCCTTGCGGTAATATGCGCTGATCTTAAAATCCTCTTTCCCCTGCGTCTGCTCATAAAAAGCAAGACGTGTCATTAACTTTACTTTTCTCTCGTCTAACATCCTACACCTCTAATGATTTTCTGTCGTCTAACCATCATTTTTAGTATAACAAATATCCTTACCCTTGTCCAATACTTATCGTTAAGAAATAGACTTTTTGGACACCCCTCTGCTTCAGCGTAAATGCGGCCGCATCAAGGGTGCTTCCCGTGGTATAGATATCGTCAACCAGCAGGATCGTCCTGACGGGCAAAAAGCTGTCTGCAAGCATAAATGCATTTTTCATATTCTGCATCCGTCCCTGCCTGTCCAGCTCTTTCTGCGGTACCGTATTCTTCTTTCTTATCAGGCTTGCGGCGTCTACCGGAATCTCAAATGCACGCCCCAGCCCTTCAGCAATCAGCTCTGCCTGGTTATATCCCCGGGCTCTCCTTCTCTTTTTATGCAGGGGAACCGGCATGATCAGGCAGGGCCGCCATCTGCGGACCTGTCCTTCAAACGCCCGGGTTAATTCTGCCGTATAATGGGCGGCAAATCTGCGCTGGTTTTGATATTTGAAACGATAGATGGATTGATTGACCGGCTTCCTGTGAAGCCAGAGACTGTAGCCCTGATCATAAAAATGTCTGGTTTCCGCACAATCGCGGCAATACTCCTGTTCTGCATATCGCACAGGTCTGCCGCACTGCATGCATCTGGGTTCTTGTATTTCGAGTTTTCTCAGCTTTTCCCGACATTCAGGACAGGTTCCCGCCCGGCTGGCTTTCCCGCAGAAAGGGCAGATTTCCGGCCAGAGCAATGTACATACTTCTGTCAAAAGTTTATTCTTTTTGATACTCATCTAGTAAAATTCACGGATCCGTTCAGCAAGGCTTGTATTCCTCTTCTGATCCTGATTATTCCGGATCATTTCCTGGAAGACTGCCTCGCTTCCCACCAAGGTGACACATTTCTTTGCCCGTGTCACGGCTGTATAAAGCAGATTCCTGTGATACAGCTGTCTTGGCCCCTGAAGCAGTGGGATCACCACCGCCGGATACTCGCTCCCCTGCGATTTATGAACCGTAATGGCGTAAGCCAGTTCCAGCTCATCCATCATGCTATAGGGATAAACCACTTGTCTGTGTTCATCATACTCTACTGTTATGGTCTCTTCATAGGTATTGATTTCCCGGACAACACCCATGTCTCCATTAAATACGCCTTGTCCTTTATCCACAGTAAGGCCGTATTTCGTCTGTATTTTCCATTCCAGCTGATAATTATTTTTGATCTGCATCACCTTGTCCCCTTCCCGGAACAAACGGTCTGCATATTCTCTTTCGCTTTTCTCCGGCGACGGCGGATTTAGATACTGCTGCAGGATCTGGTTTAATCTTTCTATCCCCAGCAGCCCCTTCCGCATAGGCGTCATCACCTGGATGTCATAGATACCGGCATTCACATATTTCGGCAGCTTTTTCTGGATCAGGGTCAGCATCACGCTGATGATTACGTTCGGCTCCTGCCTCTTCAGAAAAAAGAAATCCCGGCTCTTATTATCCAGGATCACCGGTTCTCCCCGGTTAATCTTATGCGCATTGACGACAATATCACTTTCTCCGGCCTGCCGGAAAATCTTCGTCAGCATCACCACCGGGAAGCACCCGGAGGCAATGATATCCTTCAGCACACTGCCAGGTCCCACACTTGGCAGCTGATTCTGGTCTCCTACCAGGATCAGACGGGTCCCCGGCATCACGGCTTTCAGCAGTGCATTCATTAAAGGCAGGTCCACCATAGACACCTCGTCAATGATCAGCACATCCGTATCCAGCGGGTTCTCCTCATTCCTCTGAAAACCTCCGATGGTTTCCTCCTCCGGATTGCCGCTGACCTCTAAAAGCCTATGTATCGTAGACGCCTCATACCCGGTGGTTTCTGTCATCCTCTTGGCAGCCCGCCCTGTAGGTGCTGCAAGCAGGATGGTCATTCCTTCACTCTCAAACAAACGGATCATGGCATTAATTGTAGTTGTCTTTCCGGTCCCCGGTCCTCCGGTCAGGACCAGGATCCCCTGCTTCGCCGCTTCCATTACCGCTTTTCTCTGCATCTCATCCAGAAAAAGCCCGGTTGCGTCCTCAATCTTTCCTAATCTTTCCAACAGACGTTCCCTGGAAACTTCTTCAGAAATATTCAGATCATGAAGCATTTTTGCAACGTTCAGCTCCATATAATAAAACCTTGAAGAATATACTCTCACACCGTCTTCTGCTTCTTTTAGGACCACCTTTTTTTCCATAGCCAGATCCATCAGGTACTTCTCAATATTATCAATCTCTACCTCTAAAAGCTTTCCCGCCCTCCAGGTCAGCGCATCCTTAAGAAGGTACACATGGCCTTCTCCGATGCTCTGCATCAGTGTATAAAAAATCCCGCTTCGGATCCGGTAATCTGAATCCGTATGTATCCCTACTTTTGCAGCAATCTCGTCGGCAGTCTTAAATCCCACGCCCGCCACGTCATCAGCCAGGCGGTAGGGGTTTTCCTCGATGATACGGTAAACATTACGTCCGTACTGCTGATAGATCTTCGCCGCCAGCGTAGTGGAAATCCCATATTTCTGCAGGTAGATCATGGCTCTTCTCAGATCCTTCTTTTCCTCTGCCTGCACGGCGATCTCCCTGGCTTTGCGTTCACTGATTCCCTTAACCTCGGCAAGCCGTTCCGGCTCCTCCTCGATGATCCGGAATGTATCTTCCCGGAATTTTTTTACGATCCGTCCGGCCAGGGCGGCTCCCACCCCTTTGATGGCGCCGGATCCCAGGTATCGTTCAATGGAAACCAGATCTTCCGGCTCACAGACTTCCGATGTCTGTACCGCAAACTGCAGACCATAAAGTTTATGCGTGGTGTATTCTCCCTCCATTCGAAGAAGCTCTCCCTCTTCAATGAAGTGAAAATTCCCCACGCAGGTCACTTCTCCGTCTTCATTATTCAGATGAAAAACTGTATACCCATTATCTTCATTGCGGTATACAATGTGCTCTACATATCCTTTTATCTCTTCCATTAGTAATCTTTTCGCCCGCCTGCAAATTCTACAAACTGTCCGGTTCCGATAGCCACCACCTGCATCGGTTCTTCCGCTGTCATGGTATTGATTCCTGTCTTCTCCTCGATCAGCTCTTCCAGCCCGCGGAGCATAGATCCTCCGCCGGTCAGCATGATCCCCCGGTCCAGGATATCTGCGGACAGTTCCGGAGGTGTGCGCTCCAGAACACTGATGACTGCTTCCACGATCTGACCTGTAGTCTCCCGCAGGGCCTCTTCTGTCTCCGATGACGTGACTGTTACCGTCTTTGGAAGACCTGTTACCAGGTTCCTTCCCCTCACCTCCATAGACTCTTCCTCGATCAGCGGATAGGTTGTCCCGATCTTGATCTTGATATCCTCTGCCGTCCGTTCTCCGATCAGCAGATTGTGTTTTTTCCGCATAAACCGGACAATGGCCTCATCAAAGTCATCTCCTGCCAGCTTGATGGATGTGTTAACTACTGTACCGCCAAGAGAGATCACCGCAATATCCGATGTTCCCCCGCCAATATCCACGATCATATTTCCACAGGGTTTTGAGATGTCGATCCCCGCACCGATGGCTGCCGCCACGGGTTCCTCGATCAGGTTCACCTCCCGGGCGCCGGCAGCATATGTGGCTTCCTCTACCGCCTTACGCTCCACCTCTGTGACGCCGCTTGGCACACAGATACTGATGCGCGGCTTTTTAAATGTACGTTTCCCCAAGGCCTTCTGCACGAAGTACTTGATCATCTTTTCCGTAACTGTATAATCTGAGATCACGCCCTGGCGCAGCGGACGCACCGCGATGATATTTCCCGGTGTCCTCCCCAGCATCAGACGCGCTTCTTCTCCGATGGCTTTAATGGCATTGGAGTCCCTGTCAAACGCCACCACCGAAGGCTCCTTCAAGATCACGCCTTTGCCCTTGACATAGACAAGGACACTGGCGGTGCCCAGATCAATTCCGATATCTGCTGACATCCTTATTCCCCTTTCGTCATGCTGTCTTGCTCTCTTTTGTGCATGTACCATTATAATCAAATTTCCGGAAAATGGAAAGTCCTTATTTCCTTAATTCTTTGTAAAGCATCGGGGGACTTCGACACTATTTTTTCAGGACCATATCAATATATCGCCCTGTATAAGACACCGGATTTTTCGCTACTTCCTCCGGCGTCCCCTGGGCGATCACTGTTCCGCCCCGTTCTCCGCCTTCCGGACCGATGTCGATGATATAGTCTGCCGTCTTGATCACATCCAGGTTGTGCTCGATCACGATCACCGTATTGCCATCGGAGGAAAGCCGGTGCAGGATCTCCGTCAGCTTATGCACATCTGCAAAATGAAGCCCCGTGGTCGGCTCATCCAGGATATAGATGGTCTTTCCAGTGCTCCTTTTGCTTAATTCCGCCGCCAGCTTGATCCTCTGCGCCTCTCCTCCGGAGAGCGTGGTGGATGGCTGTCCCAGCCGGATATAAGAAAGTCCCACATCATACAAGGTCTCCATCTTCCTGCGGATACTGGGTACATGTTCGAAGAAATGAAGAGCCTCTTCCACCGTCATATTCAGCACATCATAAATACTTTTCCCCTTATATTTGACCTCCAGCGTCTCCCGGTTGTACCGCTTTCCCTTGCAGACCTCACAGGGTACATACACATCCGGAAGAAAATGCATCTCAATCTTCAGGATTCCGTCGCCGCTGCAGGCCTCGCACCGGCCGCCTTTCACATTAAAGCTGAAACGTCCCTTCTGATATCCCTTTGCCTTTGCATCCGGCGTAGCTGCGAACAATTCCCGGATCAGGTCAAACACTCCCGTATATGTGGCCGGGTTGGACCTTGGCGTCCTGCCGATCGGCGACTGGTCAATATTGATCACCTTGTCCAGTTTCTCGATTCCTTTGATGTCCTTGTGTTTTCCTGGTATGGTCCTGGCACGGTTTAAATCCCTCGCCAGACGTTTATAGAGGATCTCATTGACCAGGGAACTTTTTCCCGAACCGGAGACCCCGGTCACACAGGTCATCACACCCAGCGGGAATTTTACATCAATATTCTTTAGATTATTTTCTCTGGCCCCGGTCACCTTCAGCCACCCGGAAGGCTTTGCCCGGTGTTCCGGCACAGGAATTTTGATCCTCCCACTTAGGTATGCTCCGGTTATGGAGTTTTTATTCGCCATAATTTCTTCTGCAGTGCCTTCTGCCACCACTTCTCCGCCATGCTCGCCGGCTCCCGGCCCGATATCCACGATATGGTCCGCCTCGCGCATGGTATCTTCATCATGCTCTACCACGATCACGGAGTTGCCCAGATCTCGCAGATGCTTTAAGGTGCCCAGCAGCTTGTCATTATCCCTCTGGTGAAGACCAATACTGGGCTCATCCAGGATATAGGCTACTCCCACCAGGCCGGATCCGATCTGCGTAGCCAGCCGGATCCTCTGTGCCTCTCCCCCGGAAAGGCTGCCGGTAGCCCGGGCAAGCGTCAGATAGTCCAGCCCCACATCCATCAGGAACTGTATTCTGGCTTTGATCTCCTTTAAAATCTGGCCGCCGATCATCATCTGGTGTTTATTCAGCTTCAGCTTGTCCAGAAATTTCTGCAGCCTCTCAATAGACAGAGCCGTCACCTCTGCAATATTTTTGCCGCCTACCGTTACCGCCAGCGCTCCCGGCTTCAGACGCTGGCCGCCGCACTCATGACAAGGCGTGATCTGCATAAATTCTTCATATTCTGCCTTTACGGTCTCGGATGAGGTCTCCCTGTAGCGCCTTTCCACGTTCTTGATCAGTCCTTCGAAGGCTACATCGTAAACGCCCTCTCCTCTCTGGCCCCGGTAATGTACCTTCACTTCTTTTCCGTTTGTTCCATTGATCAAAATATTCTGTATCTTCTTAGGATATTTCCCAAAAGGCGTATCCAGAGAAAACTGATACTCCTTGCTCAGCGCATCCAGGATCGCGTAGGTAAAGCTTTTGGGATCTGTACAGGACTGCCAGCCCATCACAGCGATAGCCCCTTCGCTGATGCTTAAGGTCTTGTCCGGGATGATCAGGTCGATATCAAATTCCATCTTGTAGCCAAGTCCGAAACACTCAGGGCAGGCTCCAAACGGATTATTAAAGGAAAAGCTTCTCGGCTCGATCTCCTCAATACTGATGCCGCAGTCCGGACAGGAAAAGCTCTGGCTGAACTGAATGGGCTCCCCACCGATCACGTCCACGGTCAGAAGGCCTTCTGCCAGTCCCAGTACCGTTTCGATAGAATCTGTCAGCCTCTGCTCAATCCCTTCTTTTACCACCAGGCGGTCCACGATGATCTCAATATTATGCTTGATATTTTTATCCAGCACGATTTCTTCCGTCAGCTCGTACAGGTTCCCATCCACCCGTACCCTGACATATCCGCTTCGCTTTGCCCGTTCCAGCAGTTTTGCATGAGTTCCTTTCCGGCCTCTCACCACCGGGGCCAGCAGCTGGATCTTGGTCCGTTCCGGCAGTTCCATGATCTGATCCACCATCTGATCTACGGTCTGCTTTTTGATTTCTTTGCCACATTTAGGGCAGTGGGGGATTCCCACTCTGGCATACAAAAGACGGAAATAGTCGTAAATCTCCGTCACTGTCCCGACCGTAGATCTGGGGTTCCTGTTTGTGGATTTCTGATCGATGGAAATAGCCGGCGGAAGCCCTTCAATACTTTCCACATCCGGTTTTTCCATCTGTCCCAGGAACTGTCTGGCATAAGAGGACAAAGACTCCATATAGCGCCTCTGCCCTTCTGCATAAATCGTATCAAAGGCCAGCGAGGATTTCCCCGATCCGGAAAGTCCTGTCAGGACTACCAGCTCTTCTCTCGGGATGTCCAGATCAACATTTTTCAGATTATGCTCATTGGCCCCTCTGATTTTTATGAAATGTTTGCGATTCTTCTCTTCCATTTTTGTTATCCTTCCCCTGTTCTCTGTCTGTATACATCATTTCCGGCAATTTTTTATTCTGCCATCATTTTCTTTAGCTCTATCATCTTATCACGCAGCTCGGCCGCTGCTTCGAAATTTAATTCCGCCGCTGCTTTCTTCATCTGCTTTTCTATATCCTTGGCCAATTTTTCCAGTTCTTTCCGGCTCATAGATTCCGGATCCTTTTCCATCCGCATTTCCTCCGCTGCCACCTTCTTGGATATGGAGATCAGATCCCGGACACTCTTCTGGATCGTCTTTGGCGTAATCCCATGTTCCTCATTGTACGCCATCTGAACCGCACGCCGCCGCTCCGTCTCCTGGATCGCAAGGCGCATGGAATCGGTCATAGTATCTGCATACATGACTACATGTCCTTCACTGTTTCTGGCCGCCCGGCCAATGGTCTGAATCAGAGAAGTCTCGGAACGAAGGAAACCTTCTTTGTCCGCATCCAGGATCGCCACCAGCGTGATCTCAGGAATGTCCAGACCTTCCCTCAGAAGATTGATTCCCACCAGCACATCGAAAACATCCAGACGCATGTCCCGCACGATCTGTGTCCGCTCCAGGGTATCAATATCTGAGTGAAGGTATTTCACACGAATACCGACCTCCCGCATATAGTCCGTCAAATCTTCTGCCATGCGCTTGGTCAGTGTCGTCACCAGCACCTTGTTTTTCTTTGCCACTTCTTTATTGATCTCTCCGATCAGATCATCAATCTGTCCTTCCACCGGGCGCACTTCCACCTTGGGATCCAGAAGCCCTGTCGGCCGGATCACCTGCTCCGCCCTTAAAAGCTCATGTTCTTCTTCATACGGCCCGGGCGTGGCGGAAACAAACATGATCTGATCGATTCTCTGTTCAAATTCATCAAAGCTTAAAGGACGGTTGTCCAGTGCCGAAGGCAGACGGAACCCATAGTCCACGAGCGTCCGCTTTCTGGACTGGTCTCCGTGATACATACCGCCGATCTGTGGAATTGTTTTATGTGACTCATCGATAATGATAAGGAAATCATCCGGGAAATAATCCATTAGTGTATGAGGCGGCTGCCCAGGTGCAAGCCCGGAAAGATGACGGGAGTAGTTTTCAATTCCGGAACAAAAGCCTGTCTCTTTAAGCATCTCCACATCAAAATTCGTTCGCTCTGCGATCCTCTGCGCCTCCAGCAGCTTGTCCTCTCCTTTAAAATACTGCACCCGCTCTTCCAGTTCCTGTTCGATGGCGTCCGCTGCTATTTTGATCCGCTCCGCCGGCACCACGTAATGGGAAGCCGGAAAGATGGCCACATGCTCCAGTTCCCCTTTAATCTCTCCGGTCAACACGTCGATCTGCGTGATCCGGTCAATCTCGTCTCCAAAAAATTCCACTCTTACGGCCGTTTCCGCCTCATTAGCCGGAATAATCTCCAGCACATCTCCGCGGACGCGGAAGGTTCCTCGCTTAAAGTCCATTTCATTTCTTTCATATTGAATGTCGATAAGCTGCCGCAGCACCTCGTCCCGGTCTTTTTCCATTCCCGGACGCAGAGAAACCATCATCTTTTCAAAGTTTTCCGGTTCACCCAATCCATAGATACAGGACACACTGGAAATGATGATCACATCCCGCCGCTCGATCAGAGACGCGGTAGCCGACAGCCGCAGCTTATCAATTTCCTCATTAATGGAAGAATCCTTGGCAATGTAGGTGTCCGAAGAAGGGACATAGGCCTCCGGCTGATAATAATCGTAGTAGGAGACAAAATACTCCACTGCGTTATCAGGGAACATCTCCTTGAATTCTCCGTACAACTGAGCGGCCAGTGTTTTATTGTGGGCGATGACCAGCGTCGGTTTCTGCAACTGCTCGATCACGTTGGCCATCGTAAACGTCTTTCCAGAACCCGTAACCCCCAGTAAAGTCTGGCATTGATTGCCTTCCCGGAACCCTTTTACAAGCGCCTCGATCGCCTGCGGCTGATCGCCTGTGGGCTGATACGGGGCCTTTAAAACGAATTTATCCATAGCGAAATCTCTCCTTTGTGACTTTTGATACGTTCAATATCAGCCACCCTCAAAAAAATCATTCGTAACGAAAATGTCAAAATAATAGCCTTATAGGACACCATTACGAATCCAGAAAGGCAAAAGTCACAAAACGCTTTTTTGAGGACTAAATAGCACAAGATAACATGCACGGGCAGAGCACCTCGAAAAACCTCCGGCCTTTTTCTGCCCTTTTCGCACATTATAGCAAAGATAACGATAAAAGTATATAGGATGAAGATTAAAAAAAGTACAAATGTTCGAGTGTACATCTGTACTTTTTATCATTCCTTCCTTATATTGTTGTCATGCCGCTATTAAATATTCCTCGGCTGCCTCGTCTATTTCCCTCAGATCGGAGTAATCGTAGTATTTCTCTTCCCGGCTTTCCGGAAGGACTTCTTCCATAAATGGTTCAATCGCATATAAGCAATCTTCAATGATCTCTGCAGTATCCCCATAAACATCTGCTGATATAATCTCTTTTGAATGTCCTAACATATGCGAAATTCCTTTGATATTAAAGTCATGTTTCAAAAGAATAGTCGTATATGTATTTCTTAGCTGATGGAAATGGATATCCGGAAGCCCCAGTGAAGCAAGCAGCTCTTTAAAATATTTGTGATGATAACTTTTACTTCTCGGATTTCCATAAGTGGAACAACAGATGTAATCCCAGTCACGGAACTCTTTGCTCCGCCGTCTGCGGTTCTTCTCGTAAATCCGGCGCTGTTCCAGAATCGCCTCAAACACATAATCCGGGATCGGTATCTCTCTGATACTGGACGGAGTTTTAGGCTTGATCTCCTGTTTTGTCAGCATTTTAGGCGGTACATCTTCCGCTTTGGAATTTGGCTTTTTCCCTAACTGCCGCTGTATTTTCAACGTGCGGTTGATATAATCCACATCACTGTATTTCAGTCCGTTGATTTCTCCACGCCGCAGGCCCATCAGCACTGCAAATAAAATCTGCATATGGATCGGCGTCGCTTTGCTTGCCTCTACCAACTGAAATACCTGCGGGAGCGTCAGCGTCTTGCTTACATCTATCTTTAACTCACGGTATGGTTTTTTCTTTATCTTCTTTGGCAACGGAACACCCTCCGCAGGATTTACCGCTATTACATTCTTCGACTTCGCATAATCCAGTGCGGTATTCATAACGGTTTTCGCCAGCCGTGCAATAGACTCGTATTTCTCCGCAATCGAATTATACAGCTTTCTGATATATCCCTGGTTCAGCGTTGCCATATACATTTTTCCCAGTTGCGGATTCACATAGTTGTAAACCACATTTTTGTAGCCATTGTAGCTGTTATCCGCTATCCGGGGACGCATAATCTCTTCCAGCCAGAACTCCATGAAGTCCGCTACTTTAATCTTTCCATATACAATGTAAGTTCCTGCATGAAGCTGCCCGATGATTTCATCTCTCTGTGCATTTGCTTCTCTCTTGCTGTTGAATCCGGCATGCTGCTGGGTAGTATCGGAACCGTCTGCAAATTTCAGCAGGACACGAAACCCATAGCCTTTCTTTATGGTCGTAACAGAATACACTTTAAATTCCACATATTTTTTAAAGTCGAATTTCTTCATCGGTTATCCCTCCGTTCCTGTCCGCTCCGGAACAAACGTGTCATTCATAAATGCAATGATCTTATCTTTCTCGTCCATAACCTCACAGTAGTATTCATAGGTGGTATGAATCGAATTGTGGCCTAGTAATCCGGAAATCTTTACCAGGGGAACACCTCTCTCGATCAATATAGTCGCAAACATATGGCGCAGGCCATGAACAGTAATAACCGGAAGGCCATTTCTCTCACAGAGTTTTGTCAATGCCTGATTCATGGAGCTTAACCCTCTCGGCTTTCCGTCCTCCCGGCAGCTGACGTATCCATGATCTTCATAATTTCCGGCATACCATTCCTTTTTCATTTGCACATAATGTAACCGGCGTTCCACTTCTTTCATGATCACCTTTGGAACTTTCAGTATACGGAAACTGTTCTCTGTTTTAGGATCACGTTCGATAACCGTATATTCTTCTATTTCAAACCCTTCTTTTACTTTTGGATTTGCCACTAACTGGCGGCTGATCCTGACTGTCTGTTTTTCAAAATCAAAATCGCTGAATTTGAGTCCAAGGATTTCTCCTTTTCTCAGACCGCAGAACAATCCCAGTAAAATTTCCAAATACCACGGGTTCTTACTGGCCGCCTGCAGGAACACTTTCAGTTTTGCTTTACTGAATATTCTGATCTTTGGTTTTGTCCTCGGAAAAGGCTTGGTCTCCGGAACCGGATTATAATTGATAAATCCGTCAAACAAAGCGTCTTTAAATGCCAGACTCAACAATTCTCTTCCTTTATTACCTGCCGAAGAACAGATTTTTGATACCTGCTCCAGTAATTTATCCAGATACTCTACTGTTACAAATCTCAGTTTTACATCGGTTTCCATACTGGGCAAAATCAGCTCATACAAGGTATAGGAGCCTAACATTCTGGTAGTTGTCTCAATCCGCAGAGAATAAATATGCTCAAACCAATATTTCAGATATTCTCCAAACATTACATCTGTATTTTTCAGATAGGCAACTTGAAATTCCCGCTGTTTCTCCCGGTATCGTTCTTCATATTCCCAGTAGCTTTTTTCAGCCTCTTCCGGAGTTTTAAACCCGCCTTTTTTGCTGTATTTTGTGGTCAGGTCATCCATCAACTCTTTTGTTCGATGATACCAGGAACTTCCTTCATAAAAGACTACTCTTTTTTCTTCCTGTACTTCCTTATTTTCCGCTTTTGTCAACTGATTGTTCTGATTCATTGATTTCACACCTTGCTTTTCCTATTCCCCGTACAGCCACCTTTCAAATGGGAGACAGGGGATCTTATATACTTTTCCAATCTTGATGACACGGAACGGCTCCTGCTTTTGAAAAACCTCATCCAGAAATTCATAGGTTTTTGTCCTACCCAGTCCAAGCAGTTTCTGGATGTCATCCGCCTCATATACTTTCTTTGATATATCAATAGAATCTGTCATGACCGCACCTCCCTTTTATCGCTGATCAAGCGAAAAAAGGACTGTACGCCTATAAAATAACGCACAGCCCTCCTATCGTCCAATGTGCGATTTTTCCAATCGCATACTTGACAAACTGATTTTTCCTGTTCTCAATAATATTTCTTCCTTATTAGATAATCGTACCCCTGCCGCACATTACAGAACATGCACGTTTCCTTTATTGTCTGGTCCCGATCCGCACGGATGATAAAATGTTCCTTTGAATTGTAAAATGGCTTTGCACACACCGGACATAAGCACATCAAAACCGGCTTGTCCAGTTTTTTGATCTCCATGCTGGTACGCAGTGCTTTCTCTACTCTGTTCATCTGATCCCGGTTTAATCTGCCAACATAATCATCCAACCGCCTTTTATCCACTGTCCGGATCTGCTCCAACAGCACAAAGGACTCTTTCTCCAAACCTCTGATCCCGTTTATCGGTACATGTGTCGGCAGTTTGGTCTTTGGCTGGCTCGTAATAGCCGCAACAATAACCGTTGGGCTGTGCTGATTTCCCCGGTTGTTCTGGATAATCAGAACCGGGCGGTATCCACCCTGCTCACTCCCGAAAACAGGATTCAGATCTGCGTGATAAATCTCTCCACGCCGCATTTCTTGCTCTTCCACAATCATATCTCCTCGTATACGCCTTAGAATTCTCTTTGTTCCATAAGGATCTCCCCGCTCTTTTGAAACCATTATTCATTGCGGGTATGTATCAGCCGGACGCAAAGCATTTCTTTGTATCCGGCTACCATAATTGCCTGTTTCAGCCTATTTGTCCTCGACGCCCCGGCTGTTATCGCATGTATTTCATGCGGGGAAATCATCAAGCGGCTGACTGCTGATCAGCTCCACGGGCCTGTACCCCTCTGAGGTTCTCCCAAAGCTGCCCTCACTTGTTGCGACGCTCTTAACGCTCGACTTTATGACCGGACAGGAGTATCATGATACCTGTTGCCTGTTATCGCCTTATCAGTAACAATCTGACAGTTATAGCCGGGTATTTCCCGCTCCCCGGACAGATAAAACAGCCGCAAACCGATTCTTCTATAATAGGTGGGATTTCGCTGCCTTTACCCGTCCGGATCATGGCGTACCCGCTAACGTGGCTTACGCTCATCACGATAACAACAGGAACGTACTTGATGAATGAATATGGATTTGTCAAGGAACGGAAGGCCAAAAAAGACCTCTCACTTTATTTGCCGTTAAGTGAGAGGTCTGCTCCGCTATTTCAAATATTTTTTCAGTTTTTTTATAATTTCTTCTTTTCTTCTATGGACAGTACTCGGAGAAACACCTATTTGCTTTGCATATGCTCGTTCCGTTTTTTCTTCGTAGAACAGTGCATAAATCAATTCCTGATCCTTCTTTGGCAACCTTAAGAGCGCCATATGTAATTTTTCCGTAGAAATTTTTTGAATTACAATATCCTCCACACTCTCCTGGCTATCAGGAAACTGCTGTGCGTTATCTTCCATAAGCCTGTCCAAAGAATCCTCCCGGCTTGGAAGGATTTGTTTTATGTTTCCATCCTTATCTTTAACCGTCCGTCCTGTTTTCAGATCATTTTCAAAATATCTTATTTTTCTATCGCCTTTCATATAAGCTGTATACACTTCATCCGTGACCTCGATAAATTGACCACGAATCCATATTTTCTTCTTATCAGCGTCCACGCTGTTAAACCTCCATTTCGTCTGAATTTTCGGGAAAATCCAGACGGACGGAGGCCCCCTACAGGAAGGGCGGCGGCGCCTGTCAAGCGGCAACCATTGCCATTTTCCGACAAATAGAAAATGCGCTCGCCAAAAGACGAGCGCACAACGCCAACAAAAATAACTACACGATGGGAATAAAGGCAGAAATGTGGCAAAAGATGTCGAATAGAAAAATACCGCAATCCCCTGGAGGACTGCGGTATGTAATAGACATTTTTTATTTCCTGGCGGATGTGCGCCGGTTCCTATGTACCTCTTTGCCATGTTCTCCCCTTACGGGGATAACTGACAGGAAAGGTGTAGTTTCCCCCTCATCCAATTTTGATGAGGGTATTATAAAAGGGGATTTTTAGGAATTAAGTAGCTTTCTCTTAGCTTTTGCCGAGGCCCGCCGCAAATTTTGACAAGAAATTGCAAAATAAAGAAAGCTATGTGATTTTGCTTATTGTATCCACCTGTTTCCGTATTTGTTTTGTTTGTTTTGTCTGTGTAGAATGTCTGACAAGACTTTCTACATCTTATTTTTCTATTCTACCAAGGGTACACTATACTTGTCAACAAATTTATGTTATGCAGGCAGGAGGGTTGGCAAGTGGAGTATGGAACCATTCGGATCAAGCTGGATGAACTATTAAAGGAATCCGGCCTCAGCAAAAACATGTTGAGCCACCGGGCAGAGATGCAGCGGACGCAGATTAACAACTACTGCAGGAATCAGATCACTCGATTGGATATAGATGTTCTCGCTCGACTATGTACGGTATTGGATTGTGAGATCGGTGATTTGTTGGAGTTTGTACCACCGGGAGAAAAAGCAAAATGAGACTCGCAGGAAAGAGTTATGCTCTAATGGCAGAGGAGCATAAAGAAGTATTGCGAAAATACTAACCTATGCCAAGTGAACGGGAAATATGAAACCTCTATGTGAATGGACGAACCATTTGCATAGAGGTTTTCTTTTGCTTCTTAAAATTTTTCAGCGTCCGCAGGACGCGCAGCCGTCACCGAATGGGGACGATCTTGGGGGCTTGGGGGGAATCCCTCAACAAGCATTTTGGCCGGTGCAATCCGGCCAAAATCGCAAACATGTACATGTTTGCATTGCTTGCCAATCTGTGAAAACACTATTATTCAATTTTATATAGTCAAAAAAGTTTTTGTCCAATCGGTTAAAAAATGGCACTTTGGAGAAGATAAAGTATTTTCTTTTTATTATACTTGAATAGAACGCCTTGGCAGGCGTTACATTTAAGCACGCAGGTTAGGTAGAGCTAATTTCTGCGAACATAAGGAGGAAAATCTATGTCTGAACAAACCCCAAATTTAAAACTCACAGGAAAAGACCTAATCAATATTGGTATCTTTTCTGCGATCTATTTTGTACTTAGTTTCATAGGTATGTTTCTTGCTATTATTCCAGTGCTGTGGATTATAATGCCCGGAATCATTGCGATTCTTGCTGGCATTCCCTTCATGCTTCTTTGTGCCAAAGTTCAGAAACCCGGAGTGCCTTTACTCATGGGCCTGATTACCGGTCTGCTCTACTATGTTACCGGACAATTTACAATGGTTATCCTTGCAACATTTGTAATAGGCTGTGTATTGTCTGAAATTGTTCGATGGAGATCAAAATATGGAAGTTTTAAGTGGAACACAGTAGCATTTATTTTATTCTCTTATGGCATGACTGGTTCTCCACTTCCAATCTGGCTATTTAAAGATAGCTTTTTTACTCAGATCGCAGATCAGGGTATGCCGGAGGCTTATGTAACTACAATGGAGTCATTATCTTCTATTCCAATGTTTGTTGTTATGATTCTAACGCCTATTATCGGTGGATTGATTGGAGCTTATCTTGCGAGGGGGATATTTAAAAAACATTTTAAGAAAGCGGGCATGATTTGAAATGATAAAAGGAAAGCACCATTGTTTATTGCAGCTTGACCCCAGAACAAAAATACTATTGTTACTTGTCGCAAACATTCTTCTTTTTTTTGGCAGTTCATCAGAAGTAACTTACATTTATATGGCTGTATTGGCAATGGTGCTTTTGTTATCTGGGTGCTACAAATCGCTTTTGGCATTTGGTGTCATTGGAACACTTTTTATAAGTATCAATTACTGGATTTTTCCGATTGCCCCCAAAGTATTCACCATGATATTTTCCATATCTGTGAATTATACCCTGAAAATGTTTCCCTGCTTGATGTCAGGTGCCTTGCTGATTTCCACAACATCATTGCACGATGTTGTATTGGCAATGAGAAAATGCCATTTTCCACAAAAGTTGATTATCACTCTTTCCGTGACGATACGCTATTTCCCGGCAATTTTTGAAGAAATTAAGCACATACATAATGCAATGAAGCTGCGGACAATTCCATTTTCAGAAAAAATCGAGTGTTTTGTTGTTCCTTTTATGATGGCCGCTTCAACAACTGTTGAAGAATTATCAGCGGCAGCAGTCACCCGCGGCATTGAAAATCCTGCTCCAAAAACGAGCATTACACAATTAAAATTTCATTTAGTAGACTATCTTATTCTTTTCATTGAAGCGGGTTTTACCGTTGCTGCTTTTATGCTATGATAAAGGGGGATTTTATGATTGAAATAGATAATGTAAGTTTTTCCTATACCAAAGAGAAAAATACTTTAGAAGATATTGACCTTACGATACCTCAAGGAGAACTTATCTTGCTTTGCGGGGAAAGCGGCTGCGGGAAAACTACGATAACAAAATTGATTAACGGCTTAATTCCTCATTTCACTGCGGGCGAACAATTAACAGGTGCAGTTCGGGTTGATGGAACTACGGTTTCTGATACCAAAATGTATGAACTTGCCAAAGTCGTAGGCTCTGTATTTCAGAATCCAAAATCACAGTTCTTCAATCTGGATTCTGACAGCGAAATTTCCTTTGGCCTGGAGAATGAAGGGCTTCCGCCGCAGGAGATTCAAATGCGGGTAACTCAGGCTGTTCAGGATTTGAACATCAGTCATCTCGAACATCGGAATATTTTTTCTATGTCTGGGGGAGAAAAACAGTCTCTTGCTTTTGCCTCTGTTTATGCCATGCAGCCAAGTGTTTTTGTTTTAGATGAACCGTCTGCCAATCTGGACGCACCAGCCATAGAAACACTGCGAAGGCAAATCAAGCAGGTCAAGAAAAATGGTCACACGATTGTGATAGCTGAACACCGTTTATACTTTCTTGCGGATTTAGCAGACCGAATTGTATATTTGAAAAACGGAAAAATTGAGCAGATTTGGAAACCTAAAGAATTTCTTTCATTATCTAAGGACAGACAAATTTCTTTAGGATTGCGTTCAGTCGAAATTCCTACGTTAAATTTACCGAAATCTCTATTCAGCCCCCAGCAAGCAGATTTGCTTGTAAAAAACCTTTCTTATTCTTATAAGAAAAATCCGGTTTTAAAACATGTGGATTTTTCTGCTTCATATGGAGATATAATAGGTATTGTTGGACGAAACGGCGTAGGAAAATCCACTCTTTGCCAATGTTTATGTGGATTACTCAAAAAGAAATCGGGAACAATCTCTTTTCGTGGTAAACAGCTTTCTCTAAAAGAATGTAGAAAATTATGTGCTTTCGTCATGCAAGATGTAAATCATCAGCTTTTTTCTGATAGCGTATGGGACGAATGTGAGTTATCAGCGCCGTCAGAATCGGCTGCAATGATTGAAGCTCTTTTAAAACGGTTTGATTTATTGGGGTTGAAAGATTCTCACCCAATGGCTTTATCTGGCGGGCAAAAGCAACGGCTTGCCGTAGCGACAGCAATACTTTCCCGTAAAAAAATACTTATTTTTGATGAACCCACCAGTGGCCTTGATTATCGTCATATGATGGAAGTAAGTTCTCTTTTGAAAGAACTTGGTAAAGAAGAACATATCATTTTAGTAGTTTCACATGATATAGAATTTATAAATGCAACGTGTACCAACATATTTTCGTTGCAACCATGAAAGGAGGAAGTATGTTGGAAAGAACAAATAAACGACTAATTTTAAATGGAAATTGCCGCACAATCATTGAAAACAACGAATATATGATAACTCAAGTCTCTGATCCTACTGGCGATGGACTAATGACAATGTACCATGTATTTCCCGGTGTTTCTGTTCTTTACAGTGACTTTCATATGCCTTTCTGTGAATCAGGATTTCAGACAGAATATGATATGCTTTGTATAGATCACTGTAAAGAGGGGCGTATGGAACAGGAAATGGGCAATGGTGCCTATACCTATTTAGAAGCTGGAGATTTAAAAATAGACCGACGTATTCATCATAAAGGGCACATTGAATTTCCAACCCAACATTTTCATGGCGTGACGATTGCGTTTGATATGAAAGAGGCTACAAAGAATCTGCCTTTAGAAATGCGGGATTTTCCAGTAGACTTATATGCTCTCCAGAAAAAATACTGCGACAGCAAACACCCTTTTGTTATACCGGGAGAACCAGCGATTGAACATATTTTTTCAGAGTTATATTCAATACCTCTCAATATTAAGAAGTATTATTTAAAAGTAAAAATTTTTGAACTCTTGCTTTATCTGGACGCATTAGAGCTGGCCGGAACAAAAGAAGAACGGCCTTATTTCTATAAAACGCAGGTAGAAAAGATTAAGGCAATCCGTAGTCTAATGACAGAAAATCTGACGGAACACTATACATTAGATGATCTTGCCAAAAGATTTGATATACCGCATACAACGATGAAAAGTTGTTTCAAATCTATTTACGGAAATTCTATTTTTGCATATATGCGAGAGTATCGTATGAACTATGCCGCGAATTTGCTGCGAGAACAGAATGATTTGAGTATCGCTCAGATTGCCGGAATGGTAGGCTATGACAGCCCCGGTAAATTTAGTTCGGCCTTTAAAGCCGTTATGGGGAGTACGCCATTATCTTATCGGAAATTTCCTGTCCATGCGGTGAATTTATGGCCGGGTGGAGAAGATGAAACATCTAAATAGCTTTATAATTAGATTGATTGGATAATTCCAGTCAATCTATTTTTTTGAAGGGACGGTGTTTCATATGAAGCAGAAAAAAGACAAATCGGATTGGCTTTCTGTTTTGTTGTCATTTGCAGCTAAAAGTAAATGGAAGATGATTTTATCCATGTTCTGCTCTCTTATCAGTGTAATGGGAGGCTTTCTTCCCTATGTCTGCCTATATAAGATTATGCAGTTATTTATCTTCGGTTCACCAACAGTTTTGGTATTTTTATTTTGGTGTGGAATAGCCATGTTGGGGTACTTCCTTTATGTGGTATTCTTCGGACTTTCAACAGTATTGTCTCATAGTGCCGCATATCATATTCTTTATGATTTGCGTATGGCGATTGCTGATAGGTTAATGAAAGCGCCATTAGGCAATGTAACAGGAAGTGCCATTGGATACTTAAAAAATATCATGGTAGAAAAAGTAGAAGGGATTGAACGCCCGTTAGCGCATATGATTCCAGAATTAGGAGCGAATATCGTTTTAGCCCTTATCGTTTTCATTTATCTATTCGTTATTGATTGGCGCATGGGATTGGCCTCTATGGTGACACTTCCTTTTGCGGCTATTCCTATGATTGTTTCCGGTAAAGGATTCAATGAAAAATACTCTGCATATATGGCTGCAAACGATCATGTAAATAGCGTAATTGTAGAATATGTATCTGGAATTGAAGTAGTAAAAACTTTTAATCAAACCACAAGTTCCTATGAAAAATTTTCGGAGGCAATACGGGCCTTTCAACGGTTTACATTAGATTGGTTTCAAAGTTCATGGAAAGCAATGAATCTTGTCATGTCTATCTTACCGACTACTTTTTTGGGAACACTTCCTGTCGGTTTGATTTTGTATAAATTTGAAATCATCACGCCCGTTGAATTGATTGTTTGCTTAGTTCTTGCTTTGAGTCTACTTCCGGTTCTAATGAAAGCGACTGCGTTTATTACGGAAATGAAGTCTATGCAATACAATGTCAGCGGTGCTAAGGAATTATTGGATATGGAAATCCTAAAGGACAGCCTGCAAGAAGTATTCCCCGCTTCTTATGATATTTCCTTTGACAATGTAACTTTCTCCTATACCGGACAAAAGGAAGATGTTGTACTGCATAACCTAAATTTTAAAATTCCGGAAAATAGCTTTACAGCTTTAGTAGGACCGTCTGGCGGCGGGAAATCTACAATCGCAAAATTGATCGCCCGGTTTTGGGATACCACGAATGGCGCTATTTATATTGGCGACACCAATATAAAAAATATTCCTCTAAAGCAGCTTTCAAATTTTGTTAGTTTTGTTACGCAGGATAATTTTCTTTTTAATTGTTCCTTAAAAGAGAATATTCGTCTTGGAAATCCCAATGCTTCTGACGAAGAAATATATGCAGCAGCAAAAGCGGCATGTTGTGATGACTTTATCACAAAACTGCCAAACGGGTATGATACATCGGCTGGTGAAGCTGGTAAATCACTATCTGGCGGAGAAAAACAGCGAATTTCCATTGCAAGAGCAATTTTGAAAAATGCGCCAATTATTATACTGGACGAAGCCACCGCTTTTACCGATCCTCAAAACGAAGAACAAATCCAAAAATCTATCGCTGCCTTAACAAAGGGAAAAACTTTATTGGTAATTGCACACCGTTTATCCACGATTCAAAATGCAAATCAAATTATTGTTCTTGAAAACGGAAAAATTCTTGACAGCGGCACACATAACGATCTTCTCAAAAACTGTACTTTATACCGTACTATGTGGGAGGCACATATCGGCGCTAAACATTGGGCTGTTTCACAGAAAGGAGGCTGCTAATTATGTTTCATTCTATCAAAAGATTATTACATTGGGCAGGCGGTTATCGCAAAAGATTGTATTTGGGTTGTCTGTGTTCCTTTTTCAGTGTATGGTGTACTGCTATACCTATTGTGATTGCTGCATGGACTTTGGGGCTTGTGATTGCTGACTTTCGCGGAGAAAATTCTCTGGAATGGAACATTATATGGCTTTCTTTATTCGGGATTGTTATTTCCATTTTTCTCCGATATATCTTTTCTTACTGGAAAGCAAAATTACAAGAAAGCATTGGCTATGAAATTGCTGCCGAAGAACGATTAAAAATTGGTAATGTTTTAAAACGTGTTTCTTTAGGGTATTTCAGCAAAAACAGTACCGGTGATATTCTAACAGCTATTACCGGTGATTTATCCAGCCTGGAATTACAAGGCATGAAACTGATCGACGCTATTGTAAATGGATATATCAATCTTCTGGCTATTGTAATAATTTTACTTATTGTCTGCCCTATGGCAGCCCTGACAAGCCTGGTAGGTGCGATACTCTCTGCTTTAGCATTAAATGGGATCAGCAAAAAAAGCCGCAAAAATGCACCTACAAAACAAATATCACAAGAACGGATTACGGACGCTTCACTTGAGTACATTCATGGTCTGCCAATCGTAAAGTCATTTGGGCAAGAAGGCGCTTCGATTGAAGAATGGAAAACAGCTTGTGAAAAACATAAAGATATAAATTTAAAGATTATGCACGGTTTTGTGCCAAACAACTGTCTGCATTTATTTGCTCTGAAAATTGCTTCTGTATTATTGATCTTGATTTCAGGAATTTTTACGATTCAAGGCAATCTAACAATTTCAATTTTCCTGTTGATAGCTATGTTTGCCTTTATGATTTTTGGTGCGGTAGAAAATATGAATGATTCTGTACATATGCTTGGCCTAATTGATACTTCAATGGATAAACTGGAAAACATAGAAAATGCGGAATTTATTGATGAAGCCGGGCGTGATTTTTCCATTGCTTCTTACAATATAGATTTTACAGATGTTTCCTTTGGATATGGGGAAATAGAGGTATTACACAATCTGTCTTTCCAGATTCCTCAAAATACCACAACTGCAATCGTTGGTCCGTCTGGAAGTGGGAAATCTACCATATGCAATCTGATTACCAGATTTTATGATGTAAACAGCGGCTCTGTTAAAATTGGCGGGCATGATGTACGAGAGTTTACCTGCGATAGTCTGCTGAAAAATATTAGTATGGTGTTTCAGAACGTATATTTATTTAACGATACAATCCGAAATAATATCAAGTTCGGCAAATCAGACGCAACCGAAGATGAAATTATTGAAGCGGCTAAAAAGGCTTGTTGCCACGATTTTATTATGGCGTTGCCTGAAGGTTACGATACCATGATTGGAGAAGGAGGTTCTTCTTTGTCAGGGGGAGAAAAACAACGTATTTCTATTGCCCGTGCAATACTAAAAAACGCACCTATTATTCTTCTTGATGAAGCGACTGCAAGTATTGACCCAGAAAATGAACATCTCATTCAACAAGCTATCAGCGAATTGATACAAGGTAAAACAATCGTTACTATCGCGCACAGATTGGCTACTATCGAAAATGCCGATCAAATATTAGTTGTCGATCATGGAAAAATTGTTCAGAAAGGTACACACGATCAGCTTATCCAGCAAAAAGGCATTTATAGAAGTTTTATTAACATTCGTGAGCGTGCAGAAGGCTGGAGTATTGGATGTTAACGGAGCGAAGAAAGTTTTGAATTTTTTTAGAATCTAATTATGAATTTAGGATAGGAGGAGTTTATGAAACTTCATGCGTCCGGGGAGGACTATCTGGAAACCATCCTTGTTCTCCAAAAGAAACTCGGTATGGTGCGCTCCGTAGATGTGGCCCGGCACATGGAGGTGTCAAAGCCCAGCGTGTGCCATGCAGTGGCTACCTTGCGAGATGGCGGCTTTCTCACGATGGACGAAGATCATTTTCTCCATCTGACCGATGTTGGCCGCGAGGTTGCCGAAAAAATCTACGAGCGCCATTGCTTTTTTACCGAGCAGCTTATCGCCGCAGGCGTTGACCCCAGGACAGCGGAGGCCGATGCCTGCCGGATTGAACACATCATCAGCGATGAGAGTTTTGACCGGCTGAAAGAGGCAGCCTTAAACAATCATCAGGGGGTGATATTATCGGACGAGTCATCATCTTAGATCTGTCAGAACAAGACTCTGAAGCATTCGATGAGATTCTTACCATTTTGAAATGCCATCCAGAGATAGAAACATACGAATTGGCCAGGGAGCCGATGCTATCCCTTCCTGGTCTGGAGATTTATCCAAGCAAACGAAAAGTTTTTCGTGATCGCCAAGAGATTCAGCTTACCACGAAGGAATACGAAATCCTACTATTGCTTGCATCCAACAAGGGGCATGTACTTACTTATAATCAGATTTATGAGAAGGTTTGGGGAGATTGCCCATCTGGTAGTGAAAGCAACACCATTGGTTTTCACATCTGTAACCTACGGGAAAAACTGTACCAGGCAGCACCCAATGCTCCCTTTACCATCCGATCTGTCCGGGAAGTTGGGTATTGCTTTGAGATACAAGCAGAGAAATAAGAGTCAGCAGTCTGATCCATCAGGCTGCTGTTCTTTCTCTAATTTTTCAGATTGAAAAATTCTAAGATATCCAAATTATAAGAGAATAATCAATATTCAATATAAATAATATATAGATAAACTATATACACGTCTTAAAGCCATTATGTATGGCAAAAGAAATGGCAGAAAATCTCTACTTTTCTTTTGCCTTTCAATCAATATGTCGGAACTCCGTATCCTACAATCTGCCCATATCCAATCGGGTAACTCCGTCTGGCCACTTTATCTCCGCTGTTTCCTTCTATTGTATAAATGGTTCCATCTACCACGCTTTCCACAATCCCTACATGGTCGATACTCCCGTCATTTTTCCAGTCAAAGAAAACAAGATCTCCAGAGGCGGGAACATAGCTGCCATCCATGAATTGGCCCCGGCTCTCAAACCATTCCATGCCTGCAGAACATAAAGAAAACTTTGGTATCACTCCTGCCTCAATATATCCGCACTGATCGGCGCACCAGCTTACAAAACAGGCACACCATTCCTCTCTGCTGGAAAATCCATACCAGCTCCAGTAGGTATCTCCCCCATTGCCTTCCTGAGTCAGTGCCACCTGCACAATCGCCTGGCTCCCGGTTCCCGTGGGGATACGTCCAAACACGTAGTATCGCAGCACATGGGATACGTACTCCTTATCCCCGTAACTACTCCACCCGTTCCGTTCCGCCATCATTTCAGAGAATTCTACCGCATTGGCATAGGTGTACCCTCCGTAATTCTCTTTCGCCCAGGAAATGTAACCATTCCCATAATTATATCCCTGCAGGGCGAGTTTTATATGATTCATATCCACCGGACTTTCCACGCCCGCCTCCCGCAGACAGGCCGCAAGGTTTTGGATACCCACATCAATGGAATACTCCGGATCTGTGATTCCATTTGGCGTATTGGGATAACGGGTATTATACCCGCACTCGGACGCCTGCATGGGATCGGTTCCCTGTCCGCCGCTCTCCTGCATCATGACCGCTTTGATCAACTCCACATATTCCTCAATCCCGTGCTGTCTGGCATACTGCCGGATCAATGGCTCATACGCCTCTACCTCTGCGCTGACAGGAGCAACGGTACTGGAGTTACTTCCTCCCACCATGCTGAACAGCGCTCCAAATAGAATGACAATTACAAGGATCAACACCACGATCCAGCCGCCTGCGAGGATAGCGGAGACAAGAGCCTTTGTAGCCGCAATAACAGCCTTTACTGCAGCAGCTACTGCCTTTGCAGTCACTTTTGCAGCCTTCGCCGCCGCAATCGCCGCCTGTCTTGCGGCAACAGCAGTCCGCTGCGTGGTCAACACCGCAGTCCTTGCTCCCTGTCCTGCAGTTCTGGCAGCCATTTCCGTAGTCCGGACTGCGCTGCGCCCGGTCCGTTCCGCTGTTTTGATTGTCCTCCCTGTGCCTTTCACTGCCGCTTTCCCGGAAGTTTTCACAGAAGCATTGACTGTTTTGATTGTTTTCTCTCCCCGGTCAATCGTCTTGACCGTCTGCTTTGGAAGTTCCCGGATCTGTGCTCCTTTCTTTCCCACCTGTTCTCCGGCTGTCCGCCCGGTCTGCGCTCCTGTCCGGTTTTTCATCTGCTCTTTCGGCTGGTAAGTCTTTTCTGTACCGGACGAAAAAGAAGAGGCGGAAGACTCTCCGTTCTTCTCCCGGAAAGCCTCTGCCTCATTTTTCGCTCTGCCCCTCTCCCGGACAGCATGGATTACTTTTTCCCCCTGTTTTCCTGCCTGCTGAACTGTTCCACGGGCGGCTCTCTCCCCTTTCTCCATAACCTGGTCTTCGGCATAACCTACCGGGGTTCCCTGTTCTCTTCCCTGTGTCTGCTCTGCGCTGTCTCTTGTCCGGATATAGGCCCCTTTCATATGCTCCGCCGCTGTCACGGTTTTATCCAATACTTTGATATCCTTCTGGACGTGGCGGGTTTTGATCGTTCTTCCCATCGCCTGCCCTCCTTTCGGATATGGGATTTTCAGATCTTCTTAGCCACAACCACAAGCCTTCCATTGGTATTGGAATATTCGCAGGTGGACAGGGTAAGCAGCTTGTCTCCATATTCTGCGGTCACTCCCGTATCATAAAGGGCAAGTTCCCTGCACTGCTCCACATAGTCCGTAAACTCTTTTTCCGTCTCTGCATGAGAAAAGAGATAGAACTTGAATCCGGTATCGTCATAGACCGTGGTCTTGAATACTGCGATCACTTCATATTCAGCGGTTTCCGTCAGCGTATCAAAACGGACCGTTTTATGCCGCTCATAGAAATCCCGGTCCTCATAGTTCATCAGTCCGGCGAACATGGAACCGTTATTCATGTGGTGTCCGTAGATGATTACATTGTCACTGGGTTCCATCGGATCACAATGCTCTGCGATATAGGGAACACCATAAGCGCTGGACTCCTTGTAAAAATTGTGTTTCAGATAATAGTCCGGGTTGTCCGGCGTATACATGACCGGATAGTTGATCGGTGTATCCTCAATCCTGATCCATCCGGCCATATCGTTATTCATGGCAAACAGCTCGGCATACCGCTCTAAGGGAGAGATAACTTCCTGCTCCTCTCCTGCCGGTTCTTCCTCCGGCGTATCCTCTGTCTGCTCCACGATCTGTGCCAGTTCGGTAAATTCTTCCTCCGCTTTCTGTGCGCCCGCATAATGGCTGATCACTTGAAACAGCGATACGCCAAAAAGCAGGACGCATACCGCCAGTCCTGCCAGATACCATTTCCCTCTGATCTTCTGATGTTTCATTCTGCAATTCTCCTCCTTATTCTCTTGCCTGCTGTTTGACCGGAACCGGCAACTGTGGAACCATTTTCTTCTCCTCTTTCAGCTTTTTCAGTTCCACTTTCACAGACGGTTTCTTTTCCTCCTTCTGCACGAACTGTTCCAGACGCCGACGCAGGTTCTCTGTGGTCTGTTCCATACTGGAGAGCCTGCCGCTGATCGTCAAAAATGACTTGCAGATTTTTGCTGTAATCCCCTTGTCTGTGGCCTGTGGTTCTACTTTCTTCTGTTCTTTCCCCAAGAAAATCCTGCCCGCATTTTTGAGATGGCCGCCTGCGGCGTGAAGTTCCCCGTTCAGGACTTTCATTCTATCTGCCTGGCGGTTCATATTCTCCACTGCCCCGTGAATTCCCTCCTGTATCCGGGCAAGAGCGGACGGAATTTTCATGGATGATACGGCTTTCCGCAGAGCGTCCTTCCCTTTCTCTTTATAGGTCTGCAAAGCATTTCCTGCGGACTGGATCAGATTTTTCCGTACCGTGTTTAACTGTCCGCCCACTTCCTGCACTTTTCCCTGTGCCTGTTCCGCAATCCGCAGGACGGACGCTTTCACGCCTCCATCCTGGATCTGAGATAATTGTTCCTTCACATCCCGCAATTCCTCCAGCACCTGTCCAAACTGGACTTCCATTCTGTCCAAATACTTCACGAGGGATTCCACCTCTTTCTGTTCTTTTGTAAGTCCATTCCCTTCCAATACCCGGAACAGTTCCACGATCTCCGGCTGTTCCATCAACGCCGTCTGTCTTGCTGTCTCCATCTGCGCTCCCTCCTATCGCTCTCTCTGTGCGGTCTGCGGTTTCATGGCGGGCAGTTCCCGGCAGTAATCCGGATATTTCAGCCGGATCGCCTCAAAGAAGTAGGGAGCGTACCCGCAGTCAAATATCTCATACGGAGTGGACAGCCGCTCATACCTATTCTCCGTATATCCATTCCAAAGATTGAAGGCAAGCCTTGTCAGACGGATGGAGCCGCCTGTCTGCCACCCTTCGTGCAGGCCCTCCGGCCGGATATGCCCCTGCTTAAAGTCAAAAATCCGCTCCACATTTCTTCTGGTAGTGTCGGAAATCCCCACGCAGTAGAAAAACGCCTGATGATAGCTGTCCGTGTTCCCGGTTCTTTTCAGCATGGAATAAAAGAAATTTTCATGTTCCTGTGATTCAAATCTGATTGTTTTCATATGATCCCTCCATTAGAAAACAGCCTGCGGGAAATCTCTTTCCTCACAGACTGCCTGGCATGATATTTATTATGATTCTGTAATGTCAGCTCCCCCACTACCCCACGTTTTCTCGAAGTCCTCCGGTTTTGTGGACATCAGCTTATAGATCTCAGAGTTCTTACTCATCTGGTTATAGAAGGGAACCAGGGCGCTGCCGATCCTGGCAAGTCCGTTTCCGGCTCTGGCATTTGTGATATATTTCATCTGTTCCCCGGAAATATGAAGAAGTTCCGCCAACTGCTCCCGGTCAGAGGCAGACTGGTTCAGCATGACAATAAATTCCGAGTTGGAGAGCATGGTCCTTGCGGTCAGGGAGTCCAGCACATATTCCACGTTCTGCGTCAGGCTGGTCGTCCATGCGTTTCTCTTACGGAACCGCCGGTAGGCGCTGTCAAAGAAGTTTGCGCTGTACTTATGCTGCAGCAGCGTATGGAACTCGTCCAGAAAGATATGGGTTCTCACGCCGTTCTCCCAGTTCTGGGATACCCGGTTGATCATATGGTCCGTGATCACAAGCTGCCCCAGGTCTTTCATATCTTCCACCATGCCCCGTGTATTAAAGCTGATCAGACGGTTTTCCGTCTCAATGTTGGTGGGATGGGAAAAATTGTTCAGCGTACCGTCCGTGAACAGTTCCAACATCAGCGCCAGGTCTTTCGCCTCCGGCTCGTCCTGCTCCTGCAGCACCCGGCGCAGTGTAAAGAAGGTCGGGATTTCATACTGGCGTTTTCTGGAATACACACGCTCCACACAGCGGTCAAGGATACTCTTTTCTTTCGGCCCGATCACATAGCGGTCGTCCGTGATCCGCTCGTACAGAGAAAGGACGAACTGGGATTTATCCACAACCGGGTTCTTATCGCCGTAGCCTTTTACCATATCCATAGCGTTCAAGTGAATATCACTTCCGGCACAGATTGGCAGGCTCACGCCGCCCAGCGCCTGCACCAATGGTTCATACTCCCCTTCCGGATCGTACACAAGCACCTGATCTTTTGAGGTGGAAAGGATGATCAGCAGGATAAACATTTTGGTCAGCATGGACTTTCCACTTCCGGGTACGCCTAAGATAAAAGCGGACGGATTGAGCAGAAGCCCACGGTTTACTAAGATCAGATTGTGGGAGATCGCATTGATCCCGCAGTAGATCCCGCCTTTGTCCATGACTTCCTGCGTCCTAAAGGGGATCAGGCTGCCTAAACTTTCCGTAGTCAGCGTCCTCATGCTGTCGATCTTCCTCACGCCGATCGGGAGTGCTGTATTCATCCCGTCCATCTGCTGGAATTTCAGCACTGCCATCTGGCACATCCGGTTTCTCGCAAGAGACAGGATGGTATGGGTATCTGCGTCCAACTGTTTCTTACTCTCCGCTGTGTGCATGAAAGTCACGACAGCCACCATCATCCGCTGATCCCTTGTAGTCAAATCCCGCAAAAACTCCCGGCTCTCCTCTTTCTGCAGTTCCATGTCATAGGGTACGGTAGCGGAAAAGTTCTGGTTGGCATTCTGCCGCCGCTGCCAGTTCGTGATATTTGTTTCCACGCCCAAAAGCCGGTTCTGCGCCTCATTGACCGCCTCGTCTGTGGGGATCGGGATAATATCAATGCTGATCATCATGTTCTGGTTGATGTCCGCAAACTCCGACACCATTTCATCAGAAATATAGGAAGCATAGTCTTTCAGATACAGCACCCTGCCATACCGCTCCCCTACTTTGAAATAATCTTTTTCAAATTCCATCGTATCCGGACAGATATGGTCCTTAAAGCTGTGCCCCAGTTTTGCGGACGTTTTCAGATCAAAACAGAAATGACTTTCCTCTCCGGCCCGGTAAAAGCTGTACAGTACATGGAGTTTTTCCTGTGCGTCCAGTTCCTCGCACTTGGAACCCATGTTGCTGAAATGGGAGATCAGCCCGTTTCCGGTACGCAGGAAATAATTCCTTGCGTCCTCCACGTTTTTCCGATATACAGAGATTGTCACATACAGCTCCCGGATCATGCCGTTGGCTCCCACTGTCTTTTCCATAAGCATGTCGTTGACTTCCTCCCGGTACTTATCCAGACGGTCATTCTGCTTCGGGATAAAGACTGCCTCTTTCAGTTCCTCTTTGTTCAGCCTGCGGATAATGACAGTCAGCTTGGTGGTCGCTCCGCAGTCAAAAAAGTTGAGGATATTGGTATACTCCAGAAACATGGCTTTCTTATCTTCTTCGGACGCCACTTCAAAGTTAATGTCTGTAAACCGGTACGTCTTCGCATACTTGTTTTTCCCTACCAGAAAGATCCCGTCTTTCCAGATGGTCTGGATCGGGATCGCCTGCTGTACGCTCTTCGGGATCTTAAACTTCTCCTTGTCCTGCCGCATGACGGTTTTTAGTGTTCTTAACATGCTTTCCCATCGCCTCCTTTTCCTGTTTTCTGATCTCGTCTTTTGTCAGCTCGTAATATAAGTTCTCCGGATGGAATACCAGATACTTCGGCATGAGGATCTCACTCTTGATCCATACCCACAGAAATTTCTCTGCGGTCATTCCGTGATATTTGATAAAACCGATGGCCGCAAAGGGCGCCGCTCCCAACATGCACACCCAACTGACGGTTTCCATGCCCATATGGGGGCGGAGCAAAAAATAAAGGCCCACAGCAACGCCGCAGGCCAGAACCGCACAGATAAACTGGCGGAGTGACAGGCCAAAATACATGGCCTCCGTGTATTCCCGGATTTCCCGGTTGATCTTGATCTCCAAATGATGACCTCCTTCAAAAAACATAAAAAAAGAGCAACCGTCTCCGATTGCCCATTTTCTTCCCGGATCAATATTTTTCCATGAACTCGCTCATTGTCATGATTTCCGGATATTCAATTTCTACAACTCTTAAATCTTTATCCCCAGTTACCAATACATCTATATTCTCCATGATCGCTGTGGCAAGGATGGGGAAATCCTTGGTATCCCTCACAGAAGGGAATTCTTCCGTATTTAACTCTTTTGGCGTATAAACCAGCTCAAAGGGTAATTCATAGAAGAACTGTTCCAAAATCTTCTTTCGGTTCGGAAATTTTCTTTCCACTACCAATCGAAGTTCTTCCACCACATAATCACAGAGTACGATCCGGTTTCCAAAACCTACTCTCCGTGCAAAATCACGGGTAACCGCAGATGGGAAAAAGATAAGGGAAACCAGAATATTTGTATCCAGCATAACTCTCATTGGTTATTTCCTCCTGAGTTCTTCCCGGATTTCTTTCATATAATCCTGCATTTCGTCCTCGCTTTTAAAACCCGCCTCTGCAGCAGCGCCACGAAAACCTTCCTCTACATGCTGAAAAGCTACATTTGCCGCATTCTCAATATAAAATCTTCCGTTTTCTTCTAAAATCAACACTTTGTCTCCTGTATTTAAGTGCAGTCGGTTCCTGACAGATACGGGGATCGTGATCTGGCCTTTGCTTGAAATTTTAGCAATTTCCATAATGCACACTCCTTTCTTGGTTTTCTTTACTTTCTTTACCTCTGCTTTTAGTATATGCTCTTTCTATCATTTTTACAAGAGTATTTCAAGAAAAGTATAGGCCATTCGCACATTTGTCTCCCCCTGTCCTTCCTGTTATACTCAAAGAAAAAACTGCAAAGGGGGTTCTCATATGCCATACACTGTTTTTATTTTTCTTGGTATCTCTGCTTTCCTGCTCATTCTTTCCTTACTCTTCCGTCTGGCGGGAAAATTAAGGCTGACTCTGCCATTGCTGTATTTTCTCCTGACCGCCACGGTTCTGAACCCGTGGGCCGCCGCCCATGAGACGCTTGCCCTTGCAATCCTCTTTTGCCTGCTCGCATTCTCCGTCATAAGCTGGCTCTTTTCTTTCAAAAACGCTATCCATGACCGGAAGTATTATAAAGCCTTGGAAGAAGATATAAACTGGCAGGTCAAGCGGGCCAGAGACAACGGAATTTCTATGGATTCCGTATACTTTGACAGCGCCGGGAACATGCGGTACAAAAATACCAAGGAAATCGTAGACTAAGGCACGGAAATCCGTGTCTTTTTTCTTACAATCCCATCATCTCCCGTACCACACGGTCCGCCATCTTCACAGCGCCTACCAGAACCAACATGTTAAAGATCAGTTCCGCAACATAGCTCCACACCATTGTGACTGCCGCTGCCTCCGGATCAACCACCGGCGGGGAAGAAGCGAACACGGAAAAGATAATACAGGCCAGTACGATAATGGCTCCTTCCAGACATACCGCCGCATAGGATTTCAGAAAACTCTTTCCCACGTTCTGTGTCGGCTCCCCTGCAAACGTAGACAGAGGGATCGGGGCAATAGCAGTATAGAGATACAGCCGGAAGAACCGTCCATACACACTCATGATCATAATAAAACTCAAGACCGTGACAAACAGGCCGCCGATCAGTGTGACCGCCCATAGAGGGATACTTTCAAAAAATCCGCAGTCCTCCACTGCGGTAATGATCTCCTGTGGCAGTACCGTCTCCTGTGCGCTCCCAAATCCGGCGGCGTCCATGATCGTACTGACCATACCCTGCACAATACGGAACAGCGCCATCATCAGTTCCAGTCCATAAGTGACCACGCCTTTCGCCAGTGCAAAACGGATGAACAGTTTCAGTGCATGTTCCGGTTTTTTCACTTCTGTAAAACTTCCGCAGGTCTTTACCACGCCTACCACGAAAAACAACACCAGAAGGGCATATCCGATTGCCTGCAGCGCACCATGGATACTGACGATCACGTTCCAGATGTCTCCCCCTTTGAAATTTTCCGGAGACTGGGTAATGATCTGCCAGATTTCCGCCAGTTTGCTGTTCCATGTGTCCAGGGCGTTCTGAAGGTTCTGAACCACCCAGTTATCACTCAAAACACATTCCTCCTTTCCGGCAGAAGCAGGACAGACCGTTACCGGTCCGTCCCCCCTGCCCGGTTACTGGATGTTTCTTATCCTGCGATCAATGTCAGGATTTCTTTTGCAAACGTGATGATCACGCCTCCGGCCAGTGTCAGAAATCCATTCGCCCGCTGCGACGGATCATGGGATTTTAAGGACAGTCCGATCTGCACGATACCAAATCCCAACAGGATCATACCGATGGCACGGATCAGCCCAAAGATAAATTCGGACAGGTTATTGATCACGGTCAGCGGATCATCCGCTGCAAATACAGTTGTGGCTCCTGCCGTCATCATCAGCACCAGCGCCGCATAAATGACCATGAGCCGCTTTCCTCTGCGGCCCATGGGAAGTTTCCGGGTTTCTTTTTTCTCATCTCTCTGTTTCATTGACTGAGTCCTCCTCGTTTTTATTAAATAGTTCCTCTAAATCCTCATCGGATAAGAGTTCATAGCCTTCTGCGTCCGGCGGGACCTCTGCGATCTCGCCCTCCAGACTGTCTCCCAACGTAATGCTCGCCACTGCCTGCGTCACTTCTCCGTGCAGATAGGGTCTTCCTTTCCCGTCTGTGGTCAGAGCAATGTTCGGGTGTTTTAAGATATCAAATTTTTCATCCATGACCGGACGTTCTCCCCGGATAAAAAGAAGTGCGTAGCGGTTGTCCAGCATACGCACTTCATCCGGTGTCATCAGCTCCCGGCCCGTGATCTGATAATTGGTGGAATAGTTCCCGGAGTGTCCGGTAGACTTTCCATAGGTGTTTGTATCAATGGTGGCTTTCCCCAGCAGTTCACTGACGTATTTGTGGGTTCCCTGCTCATTGCCGCCCAAATATAGGAATTCATCCGCATTTCCCATAATGCTTTCCCACTGTTTTTCAAACAATGCCTTTAGCTGCGCCAGATTCTGCAGGATGATGGAGACGCTGACTTCTCTGGACCGCATGACAGAAAGGATCTTATCAAAGTCGTCGGGCAGGCTGACGTTTGCGAACTCGTCCATCAGGAAATGGACATGAACGGGCAGCCTGCCCCCATACTTGTGGTCTGCCAGATAGAAAAGCTGTTGGAATAACTGGGTATACAAAATTGACACCAGAAAGTTATAGCTGGTGTCATTGTCCGGGATCAGGGCAAAGAGCGCCACTTTCTTTTCTCCCAAAGAAGGAAGATCCAAATCGTCTGTAGCGGTCAGCGCCGCAAGGCTGGACAGGTTGAATTTCTCCAGTCTGGCTGCCAGTGTGATCTGGATGGATTTCAGCGTTTTCGCACTTCCAGAATGGTAATCCTTGTAATACTTTACGGCGATATGCTCCGGCTCCCGCATTTCCAGACGTTCAAACAGTTCATCCAGAGGGGATTGATATTCGTCATTGTCCTCATGCACTTCCCCCGCCCGCAGAAGTTCCATTACCATCGGGAAGTTCTGCTCTTCTTCCGGTGCCTCGTATTTCAGATAAAAGATCAGCGCCAGAAGAAGCATGGACGCCGCCGTATCCCAGAAAGGATCGTTGCTCTGGCTCCCTTTCGGCGTGGTGGCTTTAAACAGGTTGGTCACAAGCCGCTGCACATCATTGTCATCCTTCAGATAGACAAAGGGATTGTAACAATAGCTTTTCTCCATGTTGATCAGATCCAGCACCCGGACGTCATAGCCTTTCGCTTTTAACAGATATCCGGTATCCCGGAGATTCTCCCCTTTCGGATCCAACACTACGAAAGAAGTGTTCGCCTGCATGAGATTCGGTTTCGCATAAAACCTCGTCTTGCCCGCTCCACTCCCGCCGATGATGATGGTCAGCAGGTTCCGCCGGTGTTTCCGGCTGTCATAGCTGATCCGCACGTTCTGCGTCATCAGTTTATTGGCCAGAAAATTTTTCTCACTGTATTTCCGGTTGATCTCCCGGACGTCTCCCCACACAGCGGAACCATGTTCTTCTCCCCTGCGGTACTTTCGCCGGGTGGACAGGTAGATCCCGATCCCCAGTCCATACGCCAGTAAAAAAAGAAGGACAGTTTTTGCGCTGTCCTTACAGAGTTCCATAGAAAACGGATGGTCCATCGCCTCCGGCAGTCCTTTCACGATACCGATCAGGCCGCCGGACAGATAAGGCGCTGTCAGCAGGGCAAACCAGATAACGGGGAAAATGCCGAGAATGGCAAAAATCCATGTGCTTTTCCTGCTACCGCTCTTCATGGCGTCTGTGCCCCCTTCGTGGTTTCTCCGGCGGCACCTCCATCTTTTCAATAACCTTTAAGAGAACATCGTCCACGGCGTCCGTGGGCCGCTCCTCTTTTAACATCTGGTTCCGTTTATCTTTCAGGGAATGGAAGATCACGCCGCATTCGTATTTATCCAGTTCCAGAGTTACTCTGCCTTCACTCAATCTTCACACCTCCATCCTATCGTTCCTGCGCAGCCTCCCGGCGCTGCCAGTTCCCCCGTGGCTGTCCGGGTTCCCGGCCCTGCATATGCGTCTGGTTCTGGCCGATTTCTCTTTCCGGCCCGTTCTCTCTGTTCCGTCCTTCTTCCCGGTTTTGGCCCGTCTGTTCCTGCTGTCTCTGGTTCATGCGGTTCTGCTCAAATACCTTCGCCATACGGGAAGAAATGGTATTGGCAGCTTCACGGGCCTTTGACAGTTCAGCCCGCACTTCCTGTGGCTCCATTCCCTCCAGAAACGCCGGAGCATAACTGAAATCATATGCCTGCGTGTCGATCCCATACTTTTTGCAGAGCATATAGGACGCACAATAGGCATGGAAAGCGTCCTCGTTCCGGTCATACTCCGGATCTCCGTCCGCAAACCCGGCAAGGGCCAGTTCCGGCGTCAGGCACTGGAAGATTTCCTGTGCGTTCATCCCTTTCCTTACATAGATACAGTTTTCTTCCGGTTCAAAGATTGCACCTTTATCCTCCGGCATTTGATCCGGTTCTGCCGTCACAATGCTGGCCGGAGGATTGTTGATCAACGCCCGGATCAAAAGCCTCTCATCCATCGCTGTCTGCGGCTGCGGACGCTCGCTCATAGTAGTCTGGGAAATATCATACAGTTTTTTCGCATTATAATAAGTGCCGATACTCCCGTCCTCCCGCTCATATTCCTTTCCCGGCTCCATGATCAGAACCGGATTCTGCCGTTCTGCACGCTTGACAAATACTCCCTGTTCTCTCCAGTACCCATAATCTCCCAGACGCTCTGCGTCCGGCCTCTGAGCCAGTATGAGCAGGGCATTGTTAGCGGTATAACGGTCAAACCGGGCCTGCACGTCCAGATACTGCTGAAATTTCCCGCTGTCTGCAGCCACTTCATTTGTGATCTGCTCGGACAGCTCATAGCAGCGGCTCCGGTTATTTTTGCTTTCTGCAATAAAAGCCGCCTTTTTATCGTCCTGCGGCACTGCCGATACATTCAACATGGAATCAAAGTTGTTCTCCATACTCTCTACCTCTCTTTCGATTTTCTGGGTTTTTTCCGGTTCTGCGGCTGCGTATGCTGCGTCTGTCTCGTCCTGCCGGGTTTCTCTTTTGAAATTGCTTCCTGCACCTTCCCTTCCGCCTCTTTCTTCCTCGCTGCCTGGATCTCCTTAAGCTCTTTCCGCACGGATGGCTTTTTCGGTACGGACGGAACATACAGCTTAGAAGTACCCTCGGCGGTTTTGTCTGGCCTCACGGAGATAGGCTCGGACAGACGGGATTTCTCTGTCTTTGCCAAAGAGGGGTTTTGCTGTTTCCCCTCTTTCTTTACCGGTTCTCCAAACAGTTCGTCCATGAGCCGGTCCTCCTGTGACTTTTCCGGGCGTTCCTGCTGCGGAGCCGCCGGGGATTTCCCGGACATTGCTTTCTGATCCTGTGGCGGTTCCTCTTTCTGCTTTGGCTTTCCGGTATCCGGTCCCGCTTTCACAGGAGATGTCTCCCGGCTCTTCCTGTGGGATTTTTCCTCTCTGCTCTTTTCGATCTCTGTCTTGATCTGAGCCGCTTCTGTAACAGAAGCAAACTTGAACCGCTCCACGATCCGGTTGATCCGGGGAGCGTCCTCTTCCTTGACCACCACATCAACCATCCCGTCTATGCTCCCTTTCGGGTTACGCACAGCGCAGTACAAGATCCCGTACCGCTTCGCCTCTGTGACAAACTGTTTCAGATCGCTCTCTTTCACGGAATATACCGTCAGCGGTTTCCCGGAGCGGACAAGGGTTTCCAGCCTTGCCCGCCCTTTGGTCTTTTTCTGTTCCTTTAAGACCGCATATAAAAGTACCGCAAGCTGTTTTGCCCCGGCACCTGTGATCTTCAAGGCCGCCTCGCCGACTTCCAGCGACATCCGCACCACTTGGTCAGCGGCCTCGCCTGATGTGTTCATGGCTTACTTCCTCCTTTCCCTGTTTCTTTTCCTGCCGCACAATTTCTATCTTCTGCCGGATCAGTCCGGAACGTGCGGCGATCCCGTCACAAAGCACCACCTCCCCTCGAAGTTCCCCGATCCGGGCAGTCAGGCTGGAAATCTCTGCTTTCACTTCCGCCAGATGTTCCTCGTCTTTGATACTGCGGCACTGATACCGCAGCCTCTGGCGCTCCTTTGATAGCTGTGCCATCTGCTCCTGCAGAGAACCTTTATAAGAAAAAAGCTGCTCATCCGTGTCAATGTGACAGCGGCAAAGCAGCCTTGTCTCTCTGGAGATTTGTTCCAGTTTCGCCAGATCTTCCCGCAGGAGAAAATGAAGTTGTTTCGGGGATACAGGCGGGCGGTTTTTCGGCAGGATACCTAAAAGGAAACAGTAGTGCAGGTACAGCCCCCGCAGTCCTCCAATTTTTCTCTTCGGCAGGTTCCCTTTCACATGCACCACATACCGCTTTTTCTTCGTCTGTCGTTCTTCCTTCTGGATGGCAGGCGGTTTTTCCTCCAGTATCCTCCGCCGGATCGACTCCAGAGAGTATTCCTCTCCAAAGTTCCGTTCCAGTTTCAAGCCCCGGTCCCGCCCTTCCGGACGGAGCGTGATGTCTTTCCCAAACTTGATGGAATACCCTTTCTCTTTCAGATAATGGAAGAACTGTTTTTCCGTCCTTGCCTGTGTGATCGCCTCATCCACGTCCTCCCGGACGATACTGCGGTAGGTGGGCCTGCCTTCCTGCTCTGCCCGCCATTCTCCATATTGCTTAGACATTCCCGGATGAGGATGTTCGATCACGAACAGTCCATACTCCCGGCAAAGGCGGTCGGAAACAGAGCGCATATCACGGTAATCCTGATTGGTCCTGTGATACCGTTTCCCGTCTGCATAGGAAACAGAATTGACCACAAAGTGGTTGTGAAGATGATGGGCCTTATCCAGATGAGTGGCAACCAGCACCTGAAAACGCTCTCCCCACAGCTCCCGCGCCAGACGGACACCGATCTCATGTGCCATTGCCGGGGTACATTCTCCCGGGGCAAAAGACTGATACCCGTGGAATGCCATAATTCCCTCATCCTTTCCATACCGCTTTTTGACCGCCATCATTTCACTGCGGGCGGTAGCGGGCGTACAATTAATACCAGAAACATACTGCTGCATAACTTTTTCTGTCTCACTAACAAGCTCACCCTCTCCTTTCTTCCCTTTCCGTCTGGTCTTTTCTTCGTTGACCGCATAGGCAATCACATCAGAAAGGCTCTGCACTTCTCCCTCCTTCTGTGTTTCATATCCCGGAAGTTTTGCGATCTCCGGAGCGGTGGTCTTTTCCGGATTCTCCACATAGATCACGACTTTCCCCAGCCACCCTTTCACACTCCAGATAGATGTGGTAGCCACCTTACATTCCTCTCCGGGTTTCATCTTTCATCGGTTCCGGCAGGACTACTGCCTCCGTGATCTTTTTTACGGTATCCTCAAACATCCGCATATCCCGGTCATACCGCTGCACATCAAGTACATTTAAGATGTGGGCTTTCTGTGCAATCTGGTTTAAGTTATTCCCGATCCGGTGGAGTTCCCTCATCATGGAATAATAACCCGGCGGCGGGGCGTCCCTCGGAACCACACCGCTGATCAGATGACGGAGATACGCCTCACGGCTCAGGCCGCTTTTCTTTACTTTCTTATCCAGCGCCTCCGCCTCTTTCCGGTTCAGACGGAACAGGATCGCCACATTTCGTTTTCTCATCGCTCCATCTCCTTTGCTTTTTCTATGGATTCCGGTATCTGACAAAGCTGCCGTTTTTCTTTGTCAAACTCATATATCCGGTCTGACAGGATTTCGTCACGGGCTACTTCTTTCTGGTTCACTTCACGCACCATCTCTCCCATTTCTTTCGGTGTCATACCGAGATCTTTTGGTATGATAATCATCTCATGGAGAGACGAAGGGAGGAGATAACAGCCCTGTGGGAATACGGATTCCAACTGCTCCTGCAGATTGGGATAGGCAAGGACAGAAGCACCATTTAATTTCATGGGATTGCTAAGAACGTACATGCCATCTTTCGGGAACTCCTCCCCTTCTTTTAACTGGAACAGATTTTTTGTCTCAAAGGGAAGGCCCATCATCTCCATCATCAAGTCGTCCATGCTCATCAGTACAGCCGGACTGCTCTTGACTGCATTTTCCACCGCTTTCTGGTAAACTTTCTCCGGATGCACTCCCCACTGTCTCATCATTTCATGGGTTACTTTAACACTCCCGACTCCTTCCCCGGCTGGCAAAGGGAATTCAATCCGGCAGATCACAGACAGGTCTTCCATTTGCTTATGCGGAACCTGGGATAACATCCGCTGATTCGCTTTCGTATTGATAACCTGTACGGTTAAATGATCCTTCACAGAATCATAGTCCGTAAAATCCAGAGTTTCCGGCAGTTCCCGCACAGCCAAGGACTGTCTGCACACATCGGCAATCCGGTTCATGATCTGATCCATCGGCTCTCCCTTTCGGACCTGGTCATAAAAAGGTTCCATATAGACAACCGGAGCGATCTGCTGTCCTGGCATACTGAGAACAATTCCTGTCAATACTACGCTATTATTCTTCTGCTGTTCTGAAATCTCACATTGCATGTTCTGATATTCTTCTGGCAGATAATCTTTAATTTGCTGTGTCACGCCCTCTGCGAACGCCTTCACTGCTACCGTGCTGCTCATGCTGTCCATCCCCCTTTCCTGTTAAAATCTGCTGATACTTTTTCAATCTGTTTTCCGCAGCGTCTTTTCCTGTTCTGATCATTTCCATCCGTATCATTCTTCCACCTCCCGGTCATGCCTGTACAGACGGTTGATCTGCATAAGGCACATCATAGCCACGCCGATCATACCGCCTACGATTGTTCCAACGATAAACTGAATCATCTTCATTCTTACCTCCGTTTCTCCTCAAAGGGTTTCAGGGATTTTCCCTGACAAGCTGCCGGAGGGTTGCCAGAGAAGCTCTGGCAATCCAAAGGCGTTGCTTGCTGGTATTGTGTATCACACTCCGCCTGCGCTCCGTTCCCGCCTCCGGCGGTTCATTACCTGCCGACAAGGAAAGCTGTCATGGCTGTTTTTCTCCCTCCGGATGGGTACATCCGCCGCACTCCGGGCAGCGCCAATGGCAGCTTTCACACTCCTCATCTCCGCAGACGCCATAGTCAATCAGACTGCAAGTACCGCATTTCTCACATCCATACTCACAGGATCGGCACCTGTCTTCCAGATCGTCCATCATGCAGTCCTCATTTTCCGGGCAAAGATAGGGGCAATGGTCACAGTCTCCAGTACAATCCCGCTCCCCTTTTTCTTCAACCACAATGCCGACCACTTCGCCTCCTTCCATGTTCAGAGCCTCTCCGGACGTGATCATATCCTGCAGAATCCGGTCAAGTTCTTTCCGGTTAATGGCTCCTATCGCAACCTTTTTTCTGTGAATGATCCGCAGATCATACTGAACTGTCTTCATAAAATCCTCTCTTTCTACCGTTCAAAGTCTCTCCCTCCGTGTCTTTTTTCCCGCTTTGTCTGCCGGATTCCCAGCCGGATACAAAGGCTGTCGTTGCAGTCATTCCCCTGCTTTGGCGGCTCATCTCTTGTCTGGTATTTCTTCGGAAGCACCGTCCGGATGGCCTGTGTCGCAAGCCTCCCTGTCCGGTCATTGTCCAGATGAAACACCACCCGATCCACCTCCGGATGTTCTTTCAGAAAGCGTGTCAGCGCCGCCGGAACCTTGCTTTTCTCGATTTCTTTGGCAGGCTGGTACACGCCCGCAAGGGATAGCAGGTGCGTTTCTCTCCAATTTCCCCCGTCCAGTTTTTGCTCCGTGGCGTAAGATAACAGGTCAATCGCAGACTCAAACAGATGGACTTCGCCGCATTTTTCTTCTGCCGGGATACAGAAAGAATAATTTTTGTCGCTCCCGGACGCCTCCCCGACAAACGCTGTACCCACGCCCCGCAGAGCCGCATAGCGGGGAATCCCGCTCTGATCCATCCCTACAAAAACAACGTTATGGTAGTTCTCACTCTCATAAATCTGTTCGGTTTTCAGACAATACTGGATCAGTTCCATGTCAATCCCACGGTTCTGCAGGTAGGAAACCGCATACGTCTGATAGCGGTAAGGCTTTGGCAGGATCAGCTTTTTCTCTGTTTTCTTTTCGGCTGGTACGGAAACAGGCGGCTGGATCGCCGCCTGTTCCGCTATGGTCTGTACCGCCTGTACGAAGTCATATCCCCGCACTGCACCACTTCCGGCGCAACATAAGGCATAAATATCATCTCCTTTCCTGCCCGTGATTGGATATTCCATAAGTTATTTCAGATATCCGGGCATAAAAATAGCCGGATGATCTTCTTTTTTGAAAACCATCCGGCTATGTAATTATATATCGCAATATGAGTTTGAGCATATCGGCAAATTAGGATTTATTGCTCTGTTCAGCTTCACAATAAATTGGAATTACAGGTTTCTCATATCATCTAACCTCTTTACTCTTTGATATGCACAAGCTAAAAATTCCTGAATAGATAAATCTTCATAATCCCAGTTCATAGGCTCCAGCGTTGTTGCGCCTTGATAGCCTGTGAGCGTTATCTTCCTCATGACATCTTCCCAATCAATATCACCATCAAAAGGAAGCTGATGCTGATTATGCTTCCCGCCATTATCCTGCAAATGTAACGCCATTAAACGATTTCCGTACTTGTTCAGCAGATCAATATCTGAAGCATAGTTTTGATGATGGCAGCTGTCATAACAGTAACCTACAAATTTTGACTGGAAAGCATTTAATACTCTATCCAGATTATTTATATTACTTAAATTTTCAAAGGCAATTTGAATCTCTTCATCTTCCGCCTTATGAATAATCTTCTCCAATCTTTTTAAACCCAGTTCATTAACTGGATATTGGTCAGCGGGCAAATGAATCACCATTGTGGGTATATGAAAGACAGCACAATCTTCTACACACCGAAAATATGTTTCATAGACATTTTCTCCCTCCAAATCATCTGATGACAAAAAATTCTGTCCATGGACTGGAGTGTGCATATTCTCTATTTCTAATCCGGCTTTTTTTGCCAAACTGACATCCTCTTGGTATCCTGCACCCCTTCCGAATTTGTCACTCCACCATAACATCACACAATCAAATCCAGCCATCTTTATTAATCTGTATCTTTCTTCAAAAGGCACATCAAAACTTCCACCATAGCCAAAGCAATCGTAGATTCCTACCATAGCCAGTCTCCTCTGTAAATTCCAATTTGTTTCTACGACAACTTTACCATACTTCTTTCTATCTGTGAATACATACTATTCTTTAAGATGATGACAATTCTAAGATTTTTGTATTACATAGGTCAGCAGGTCGATCTGTTTCTCTCTCTGCACCACTTCCGGCGCAACATAAGGCATAAATATCATCTCCTTTCCTGCCCGTGATTGGATATTCCATAAGTT